>CEUY01202660.1_pt1 | contig 19282 bp, 15 predicted proteins | sample 361481 | NCBI WGS metagenome assembly CEUY01 (sample SAMEA2622737, study PRJEB7988) | marine metagenome | isolation source: saline water (ENVO:00002010), including
TGCTGCTTCTTATACGTATCTAACTTAACACGCTTAACATATCCGTTACGACTCAAAGTAATAACGACATCTTCGTGAGGCTCAGTATCCTCTCGACGCCACTCACCAAGTTCCTCAGGATGAATTTCCGTTCGCCGATCATCTCCGTATTTTCGCTTAAGCTCTCTAGTCTCAGTTCGAACTACCCCCAACACCTTTGCACTATCAGCAAGGAGCGCTTCAAGTTCAGCAACTAAACCTATAAGTTCGTTGTACTCATTCTCAATTTTTTCACGCTCAAGTGCAGCAAGTCGACGAAGTTGCATATCGAGAATTGCTTGCGCCTGTATCTCCGATAAAGCGAACTCCATCATTAAAGTGGTCCGAGCACTCTCAACATCGGCAGAAGCTCGAATCAATTCGATAACCCTGTCGAGATTGTCAATTGCAACCCGCAGACCTTCAAGTACATGCAATCGTGCTTTCGCTTTTTTTAAATCAAATTCGGCGCGACGACGAACAACCTCGACACGGAAATCAATGTAATGACGCAGTGCCTGTTTGAGAGTGAGTACGCGTGGAGTTCCGTCCACCAAGGCAATCATGTTTACTGAAAACGCAGTGCGCAGATTCGTTTGTTTGTATAGGTTATTTAGGACAACTGGAACATGGGCTCCACGGCGAAGTTCTAAAACAATCCGCATGCCCTTGCGATCTGATTCATCACGTACTTCGCTAACCCCTTCGACCTTTCTGTTCTTAAGTAGATCGGCAATTTTGGCAACAAGATTAGCTTTATTGACTTGAAAAGGAATCTCTGTAAATACGAGTCTCTTCCTTTCCTGTCTCGCAATATCTTCAACTACATGACTAGCCTGAACCATTACACGACCACGACCAGTAACATAAGCGTTCCGTATTCCTTCTTGACCCCATATATGAGCGCCCGTTGGGAAGTCAGGCCCTGTAACGAACTGCATAAGGTCATCGACCGTAGCATCAGGCTTTCCAATAAGATGCACGACTGCATCGCAGATTTCACTAACGTTATGTGGTGGAATGTTTGTTGCCATCCCAACAGCTATACCTGATGCGCCATTAACTAGAAGTGCAGGTAAGCGAGCAGGCAATACAGTTGGCTCTTTCAGTGATTGATCGAAGTTTTCACCCCAATCAACCGTATCGCGATCTATATCACCAAGAATCATTTCTGTAACTGATGAAAGCCTGCATTCGGTGTACCTCATAGCGGCGGGAGGGTCACCATCTACAGAACCATAGTTTCCTTGACCATCAACAAGGGGGTACCTAAGGGAGAACGGCTGTGCCATTCGAACTTGGGCATCGTAAACTGACTGGTCGCCGTGGGGATGATACTTACCCAGTACTTCACCAACGAGCCTAGCACTCTTTTTATAGGATGATGTAGGACGCATACCCTGATCATGCATTGCATAGAGTATCCTGCGTTGAACTGGTTTCAAACCATCGCGTACGTCTGGGAGCGCCCTAGCCACTATGACACTCATAGCATAGTCCAGATAGGAAGCCTTCATCTCATCTTCGATGCCAATTGGTCGAATATTGCCGAGGTCACTGTTGACCATATAAATCTCCGATTAGGGACTTGCTTAAATGCTGATTTTCAGTAAAGCGTATGGATGACAAAACAAATTACGCTTTTAACCCTATGCTTCCCCAACACGCACGCGCGTGCGTGCACGCGAGAGGGCACTTCTATTGCGTGCAATTTCTATAACTCGCTACGCTCCACGAGGGCTAAAAGCAAGCTATCGAAACCTTTAGGTGTGATATTTATCCTATGGCATGGCCACTGGACACCTATTAACCACTCACGACCTGGTTTCTCAATAGCCTCCACCACTTGATCTTCCGCGTAAACCGAGGGCAATAAACCATCAGCAATCTGTGCAGGCATAAGAGCATGCGTGTGTGCAGATGGAACGGTTACCCAACCTGAGCCTGCAATTGTATAACCGACTTTCCCGCCAGGAGCCATAAAGACTCGGTGTTTATAAAATTCTTGATCTCTAGGGTCACCATGACCACTCACTGCAACAGGTGGTAGCCCCCCTAAGCAAACGTTAATTGCATGCATACCCCACCCAATCCCAAGAACTGGGTACTTCGCTTTAACTGCTGTATACAGAATCTCTGGAACCTTATCTGAGCAGAGAAAAGCACCTTCTCCAGCGATCATGAAACCGCCAACGCCATCGGGGATCTCACTCGAATGGTCAACGACAATAGGCACCCCTCCACCATGTTCTATCGCCACAATGTACGGATCTGGCTGCTCATCAGGTTGAATAATTAAAGCTACCTGTACAGGACTACTTTTAAGTTTCAAAATAAGGAATTATCAAATAGGTTCAGGGTTGAAATCAGATTTAGTTTTACTAAACAATTTTTAGAAGGGAATCCCCCACAAACCCATCCACTCGGTAAGCGATTTCTCAATGATCAAGCCATGCTTACGAAGATCTTGACCTAATCTAGCTTCGGTAGGTCGATCACGTTCGCCTTCTTTATCACCTGTTGGCACGAAAGGGTAAAACGCCTTTCGGTCATAACGATAAATCCAGTATGTTCGCAATCCCGATCTGTAGGTATTGTCTTCGACTTCCCCTGTGAAATACAACTCGAATACTGCCGCTAGCAAATTACCTGCGCCATCATTCATTCCTATAGCATTACCAACCGTAAATACACTAGATACAAGATCGTTGAAGTTACCGTCCTCCAAAATTATCCAACGCATCCCGCGATCATCATCAGTAATTTCAAAGGAGGTTTTGGTCGCACCAGGACCATCGTAAAGAACATTATTCAATTGAATCTTTATTTTGTTCTGAAATTGATTCTCGTCATCATTGCGATATATCACGCCTGCCCTACGAGCCGGGGTAATCTCACCTAATGCTTGAAGCTTCTCCTCCACTTTAACAACGGTAGACATCGCAGCCCAATCGTTTTTAGGGGTCTTGTTTCGAGAAAAGAGGCCCATGCTTAACGCAATCCGTACTGCATACGTTGTTCAAGCTCACGCAAACGCTTTACACGTTCTTCGAGAGGAGGGTGTGTCGAAAATAGATTCATCGACCCTTCTCCTTTAAGCGCAGCTGGAATGATAAGGAAAGCGTTAGCAGTTTGAAGCTTACGAAGATCTTTATCAGGAATCGTGTTAACTGTCCCACTGATTTTTTCTAGGGCATCTGCCAAACCACCAGGATCGCCCGAAATTTCAGATCCAGTATGATCGGCTCCATATTCACGGTACCTGGTCAAAGCAAGAACCAACAACTGACCAATAAAATAAACAATTATTGTCACCAAATAGACCACCATCAGACCACCACCATTGTTACCTCTTCGCCCACCCATACCACCAAAGAGCATGTTCCAGAACAACATAGTCATTAGGAAGCTAGTTAGAGTAACCAAAAAGTTAGCTATAGCCAACACGCGCATATCACGATTTGCTACGTGCGCTAATTCGTGACCGATAACAGCCTGCAACTCCCTTTCGTTCAGCCGCCTCTGAATCCCAGTAGTGACTGCAACCAAGGCATTTTTTGGATTTCTACCTGTCGCGAAAGCGTTGGGAATGCTGGTGTCAATAATTGCGACCTTAGGCATAGGCATTTCATACCTATCTGCCAATAACTTGATCATCTTATAAAGAGCAGGCTCTTCTTCAGGAGATACCTCCTTGGCACCTGTGGACATTAAAATTAACCGGTCAGACATGTAATACTGAACAATTACCATTACACCGACGATGCCGCCAACAAATATTAGTTGCATTCCTGCTGCCATCAAGAAAAATGCAAACATTGCATACAGAAATCCCAGCATGAACATAGTGAAATACATGCGAGATACTAGCCCTTTATCTTTATGAAATTTACGGGTGGTAGTTGAAGTCAATGAGTTCACCTCCGCTTGAAGACTAACTAAATCTTTACGGCTGCATCCAAATTTGCAAGTAAAATTTTATATCAGTGTTGACGCTAAAAAAGAGAATTTTTCTGAGTTTTAGCTACCTTGAAGTAATAATAAAACAATTAATTGCATGATTTTCACAAACGATAAGAAGTAAAAAAGGTTACTGCATATTGACTGATTCACGTGAAAGTGGCTTGCAGACCGGCGTATCTGATTCACATTTAGAACAGGTCGAAAAGGCGGTAATACGAGCAGCCGCCGAAGCTGGTAATTTCGTAAAAAGTCGATTTGGCGGAATTCTCGAAATCTCACAAAAGGGTGATCGACCTGGCAAGGACATGGTCACGGACGCTGATAAGGCTAGCCAGAATCTAATCGCTGGCGTAATGAAAAATTCATTCCCAGACCATATGCTGCTCGGTGAAGAAGATCCACCAGACCAAGACCCAGAGGCTGCCGACTGGCTTTGGATAGTGGACCCAATTGACGGTACAACGAACTTTGTCAATTCTTCGCCCATATATGCCGTATCAGTTGCTGCACTATTTCGAGGAGAGCCTGTCGCAGCGGCTATATGGATCCCATGGCCTAATGAAGATGGAAGTCTACTGATGCACGCCCGAAAGGGTAATGGGACATGGATTGGCAATAAACAAGTTAATGTTCACACATCAAGCAAGTCTGGCGAACCAATTGACGGAGTGCTATCGGCCCATCCAAGTTGGATTTCACGTGTTTTTGATGTAAAGAAGCCATTAGTCGGTCACTTTGGTGAAGTCCGAGTGAGTGGCAGCTCCTGCTATGAGTTATTTCTAGTAGCTAACGGAACAATTCAATATGCAATCACCGGGTATGCAATGGCGTGGGATTTTGCAGCTGCAACACTTTTGATAAAGGAGGCTGGCGGGAAAGTAATGGTAGCTGGATCTTCTCACGTATTCCAAGATTTTTACGGATGGACGAAAGGGTATACCAACGATCCGAATACTTATGGCAATATACGAAAATGGCGAGGGCTATTATTATCGGGGGCTCCGGCGACTATTGATTTCATTGCTAGCAATCTGAAACCAAAAAAAGAGTCATGAATAGACTGGCTTCGTTTTTTTCGCCAACCAATAACTTATTTCATAAGTGCGAAACGCAGTGCTGAGGCTAAATTACCGTTGTCATTTACAAGCACCTCATCTAACCCAAGCCATTTAGCCATAAGATTTAATTCATTAGACAAATGGAAAGCTACGTAATCCATATTTTTTCCAGCTTCAACAAACGCACCATTAACTCGCAACAATTTGTTATGCCGGTCTGCTTTTAAGTCGACGCGAGCAACCAAATCATCTCCTAACAAAAAAGGATAGACATAATAACCATACTTTCGTTTCTTTTTCGGAACGTAAATCTCTATGCGATATATGAAGTCGAATATTCTCTCGACTCTTTTTCGGGTCCATACCAATGGGTCAAAAGGTGTTAGTAAAGCACATGCTTCAGTCGGTTCAGCTAAAGCGATCTTTAAAGGTGCATATGCGATTTCACCCCAACCCTCTACCTCAACCTCTTGAACCAAATCACATTCCAACAACTCTGCAACGCCTGTTTTCACGTGATCAGTTTTCAAGTGATAATAATCGGCGATATCAGCGATCGTGCCGACACCTTGAGCTCTTATAGCTAAACGGACCATCTCCCTATAAGCTTCTTCCAATGAAGGAGTGGGAGTGTTGAGGTAGTTCGATGGAATAACTTTCTCAGTTAAGTCATAGTAACGCGCGAAATTATGTCGTTTGGCAACAGAAAATACACCAATCGCAAAATACCATTCCATAGCAATTTTTCCATCTGAATAACCCCACCAAGCCCCAGTCCTATCACCCGCTCCTTTCAAATCAGATGCGGTCATAGGACCATTTTTCCGTACTTGTGCAAACACATCATCTAAATAGCTAGGTCGTAGCGCCATTAGATGTGAAACGCGATCATTAGGTTTCTCGGAAATAAGTTGTTCTAAACGCTCTTTTTTATCTTTGCGGCCCATACGCGGGCGGAACAGGTGATGATCTTCTGATGGAATAAAACATGCAGCATGCGCCCAAGTTTCGAATATAGTTTTTTTGTTATATGCAATTTGGTCAAGTAGGCTTTGATCATAAATTCCTAAGCGCGAAAACAGCGGCATATAGTGAGAACGGACACAAACATTAACTGAGTCAATTTGTATCAATCCCATCGTTCTGATCGACTGCTCAATCCTTTGAACAGAAATCGGACTTGAAAGTCTCGGACCGTCGAGACACTGAGCGCGAATTGAAATTCTGCGAGCCTCTAAATTCGAAAGCGATATCTTCATAAAAAAATTATCAACTCATACCATTGGCCATGGCACATTGATATTTGGATCCAATATTGGATAATGTCCAACGTCTAGCATCTCATTTCCGCGTATTTCCAATTCGCGTATTTCCTCAGAGTCAAGGAGTTCCAAGAGGTACCCTCGGAATACAGATTCTGATGCTAACTTCTTTAACAGTTCCTCCACACTCTTAATAAGTCTAACGGGGTAATCCAGTCCATTGAACTCGAACATAACCGTTCGTCGGCGAGCAGATTGATTGAATGTAAGCCCATGATCAATAGCCCATATTGTATTTTGCTCATCAACAATACAAGCACCGGCCTTCCTGTCGGCATTATTTGAAAGGACGTCAAACATAGCTATATCGACAAAGTCATTAAGCCGATGATCACGAAGTGAAAAGTAATTCTGTGGATCACGGTCGGAAGGGTTCTCAGCAATCGCAGTTTTAATAAACAATTGGAAGCTACCTTCACCATACGGACCCTCACGTATGATTGTCGGTGGTATTCTAGGCCATCCTAATTCACGCGACAGGACATAGGACGCTTTCTCTCTCCTATAAAGCGTGCCGTTAGGAAAATCGTTTAACGGTCGTTCGCCAGCCTTTGGCTTATAAATGGCATAAATCACCTCAGACCCAGTAACGAAAACACCATTGTCTTGTTGTTCCGGGTCTATCAATCGAACCAAAAAGACATAATTAGATCCTCCGTAATATGGAGATATACCGCGAATTGACCAATTCTGCAGTCTATCTAACGTCTCTCGTTCAAATAAAGAAGAAATAAATGAATCCTATTCTTTATCAGATGTCACGCTTGCTAACTACCCATGAGGTTTTCTGATGAGTTATATCCGTTGACTTTAACGCAAAAATGACTTGCGCCAGTCTCTAAGGGCAACTCACATAATGGACACGGCTTTCGACCAGCTGCAACAACAGTAAAACAACGCTCCGAAATTTCTTTAGCTTTGTCTCTGTGAAAGCTAAATGCTATTTCCAAAAAACCATCATTGCTCAGATCATCATTCGGCATGTGTCTGGCTATCACCGTAAAAACATCTGAAGCGGGGTCGTGTTGCAAAGCCAGTTCATCAGTTTTGAACTCAACCTTAATGGGAGCATAAGCATCATAAGCAGGTTCCTGAAATATTGCAGCATCTACTGGAGACTCTCGAGCAACAAGGATTCGCTTCAATGATAAACCGGTCTGATATAGCTGCTCTTTCTCCATCCAAACTACTGCCTCACCACGAGCGCTACGGGCTGTCACATTGAAAGTGCGTGCACCAGGCTCTCCAACACTTTCACATTGGAGGTAGTCGACTAAACCTAAATCACTTCGCTCATTTACGTTCAAATATCGCTCCAATTTTCATATAGAAATTATTTGTATCCCTGATTACTTCTAGCAAATCAAAGCATATTTTATGGTTTACTGCGTAATCCCGCTAATTTATGCGATAGATAAATTAACGTCCCAATAAACAGTTTTTACAGTGACTAAATGAGCCCTTACATGAAGTAAGTGTTAGGATTAATAAAAATGCTAAGCGGAGAAAAACTCCGCGATAGGGAGATAACTAAGCTAGGTAAAGTCTGGATAAAGCGAGCCCGATACGGTGAAAGCGGGCGCCTGACCCCTAGCTGAAAATCACTTCCTAGTAGTTGCCTGAACACCGAGCTATATCGGTCAGTAGGCGCAATCGGAATCGTGTACCGTTATAAAGCACGTCGGCATAATAATGTGTTGATTTAAGTGGTCGATGACTAACATAAAAGTTTTAAATATCGGCAACGAGGGTGGTACCGCGAGTCATTTCGACCCGTCCCTTTGAGGGATGGGTTTTTTTGTGTGAGTGAAATACTGACCAAATAGAACGTTATTGTTTTAGTTGGAAAAATTTAGCGCATATTTCGGGAGTTTAACCCGCCATGACAAAAAACGTTGAACTATACGACACGACACTTCGTGACGGGACACAGCAAGAAGGTATTTCACTTTCTGTTGAAGACAAGCTCGCTATCACCAAACGCCTCGATTCACTTGGAGTCCATGTAATAGAAGGCGGATACGCCGGTGCAAATCCCAAAGATGACGAATATTTTCGACGGGTCACAGAGCTGGATCTTGATCATGCGGAAATCGCAGCGTTCGGCAACACTCGAAGAGCAAATGTTAAAGCCGGCGAAGATCCTACGTTGCATGCACTTTTAGATACCAACGCAACCATTCTCACACTAGTCGGCAAATCATCTGAATACCAAGTATCGGACATCCTTCAGACATCACTGGAAGAAAATCTTGCCATGGTGTCAGATAGTGTTAATTATCTCAAAACTCATGGTCGCCGTGTGTTTTTTGATGCCGAACACTTCTTTGATGGCTACAAGTTGAATGCTGATTATGCGATTCAGACACTAAGAGTAGCTATGGATGCTGGCGCCGAGCGTCTAATACTCTGTGACACGAATGGTGGCACGCTGCCAAGCGAAGTCGCTGAGATCGTCACGGATGTAAAGGAACAATTAGGACGTGATGCAATTATTGGCATCCACTCACATAACGATACGGATACAGCAGTAGCATCAGCGCTGGCAGCGGTAGAAGCAGGCGCGTTCCAGATCCAAGGTTGTATCAATGGTTATGGAGAACGTACAGGTAATGCCAACATGATCAGCATCATTGGAAATTTGAACCTTAAAATGGGGATTAGCGCCGTATCATCAGAGCAATTAAAAACGCTCACAGAAGTTTCGAATTTCGTCTCTGAACGAGTAAATCGTGCGCCTTTCCAATTCCAACCATTTGTTGGCTCAAGTGCCTTCTCGCACAAGGGTGGACTGCACGCTGCAGCTACAGAAAAATCCGTTCAAGCCTATCAACACATCGAACCTTCAATAGTAGGTAACTCCAATGCCGTGGTTATTTCTGAACTTTCAGGTCGCGGTAATGTGGTGCACCGAATACGAGAAATGGGGCTAGAATCCGATCTTAATGAGTTGGACGCTAGCAAAATCGTTGAACACGTAAAAGATCAAGAATCGAAAGGTTTTTCCTACGAAGGTGCAGATGCTTCATTCGATCTAGTACTCCGCCGTTCGCTTGCCAACTACGAAGCCCCATATGAATTAATAGACTTCATGGTTGTTATCGAAAACCGCCGAAGATCGTCTTTTGGAGCGGGATGGCGAAAAGACGGTGTGGAACACCCGATGTTGTCGGAAGCTACCGTTAAAGTTCGAATTGATGAGAGCGTAATGCATACTGCCGCTGAAGGAGACGGTCCTATAGCCGCGCTAGATGGGGCGCTACGCAAAGCCCTTATCGACGCTTATCCGGAAATAAATGCAATACGTCTAACTGACTATAAGGTTAGAGTGGTCAACGAAGGCGCTGGAACGGGAGCGGCTGTGCGAGTAATGATTGAATCAGCTGATAACAAAGATGTGTGGCACACCGTCGGAGCATCAACCAACATTCTTGAAGCAAGCTGGCAGGCGCTAAACGATAGTTTTGAATGGTGGTTATTCAAAAACGGTATTGTAGCCAAATAAATTGTCGATTTAACTAACCCTAAGTTCCCTCAACAAGAGAAACTTAATCATATACCACATATGTTGCACCGTCGGTCTTTATAAGCAACTCGGTTACCTCCTCGGTAATGCTTATATTGAATGCCCGTACCACTGGTCGCGTTTTCTCTACTAGCGATATGATCACATGTCGATTAGATATGTGATTTACCAGACCAGCGTTCTTTATGTCAGTAGTTGAAGGGTATCCTTGGGTGAATGTATGCGAATGATAAATTGCAACAAACTCACGATTTGTACGATCTAGTTTGTCTTGTACATCTAGCAACTCAGCCGGCTGCATGGTATATCGACTAATTGGCTTATCATCGATATTAGTCATAGCATGCATATCATCGACAACATGCCCGTTACCAAGCAGGAATCCACAACTTTCTCGGGGATCTTCTTTGAGAGCATTAAATATGAGTTCGCCCAAAATTAGACGTGGTATGTTGATCGTCAACGGTACAAATATTTACATGCCCATTGGGAGGCTAACTTTGACCTACGCTGCAAAAAAAATTAAAGCACAACAATTATAACTACACACATAAAATCTACTGTTTACATTTTTGTATGAAATCTAAAGAATCGAACGTAAATCTTTATGAATCAAGAACGAATAAAACAATGTGCTGGGATCCTTGCGCTTAACCGAGTGCGCAATGAAACACTAAAAGATCTGCCAGAGGAATGCCGACCTGTCGATTTTGAGGAAGCATACGCTGTTCAAGACCAACTTCACGCGCTTCTAGATGAAGCAGGTTACGGCAAAAAAGTTGGATATAAAATCGGCTGTACAACTCCTATTATGCAAAAATTCCTAGGAATTCACTCACCTTGCGTCGGTGGAATATACAACACCGCTACCAATTATATTTCTGTCTCAGCGAAATTAGATAATTTTGCGAAACCTGGCGTGGAGTGCGAGCTAGCAGCATTTATCGGTAATGATCTTATTCCGTATAAGAACGGTTCAAAATTCACACGAAAATCAGTGGAGCCAGCTGTGCAAGCTGTTTTCAGCGCGATTGAAATAGTGGACGATCGTTGGATTGATTATAAAAAAGTTAATACTCCATCTTTAATCGCCGATGATTTTTTCGGTTCAGCTATTGTTCTTAGCAAACCAATTCCGTCAGAAGATGCGCCTGACCTGAGCAATGCACGCGGGCGCATGACAGTTAATGGCGAACAGGTCAGTGAAGGAACTACCGGAGAGATCCTTGGTCATCCCTATGAAGCCTTGGCCTGGCTGGCTAACTCATTAGCTGAACGAAATCAATATCTCAAATCCGGTGAGATCGTTATGTTGGGAAGTATCGTCGAAACCCATTGGGTTAAACGTAACGATGAAATAGCGGTCGAAATAGACGGGATCGGTGGGGTGCTCGTTAAGTTCATTTAAAAACCGATAAAAAAACGCATAAAACATCACATGCAGAGAATAATTTCAAAGTCTATCTGCAATGGAGAACAATTATGAAAATTACTGATATTGACGTCATCAAATGGCATCCCGGATCAGGTAAAAACTTCATATACATCAAACTGTCGACGGATACAGGAATCTGCGGCTGGGGTGAAGCCTATTCCCAAGCGGACCGCGATACCCAAATCGAGGCACATGTCGAACAACTTTCTCGCTACTTAATCGATCGCGACCCTTTCCAAATTCGCCATTTCATGCATATAGCCCACGAGGATTTCGCTACTAAGCGATCTGCTATGGATCTACATTGCGCTCTCAGCGGTATCGAGATCGCAATGTGGGACATAGTTGGAAAAACACTTGAACAACCAATCTACAATCTGATCGGTGGTCCCGTCAGGCCACACATCAGAGTCTATGCAAATGGATGGAGTAAAAGCACAGGCGATAAAACGGCCGAGGCTGCAGCAACTATGGTCGAAAAGCGAGGTTTTAACGCACTTAAATTCGACCCATTTCCAGGTCCATGGCGTGAATATGTAAATCGAGATGAATTGATTGAGGCTGCCAGCACTGTTGGAAAAGTTCGTGATGCTGTTGGCCCTAAAGTCGAATTACTTATTGAAGTTCACCGCCGACTTGCGCCGATGAACGCGATACGGGTAGCGAAAGAAATCGAAAAATACAACCCTTACTGGTTTGAGGAACCCTGTCCACCTGACAACATCGATGCCATAAAAGAAGTAAAAGAGAACACGACAATTCCAGTCGTCACTGGTGAGGCACACTACACTCGTAACGATTTTCGAGAGATTTTTAACAAACGAGCGGTAGATATTATTAATCCGGATATATGCAACACCGGGGGAATTCTCGAAATCAGCCAAATTGCGGCAATGGCACAACCACATTACATAGGTGTTTCACCCCATGGATACAACTCAACATCAATAGGCCTCGCGGCAGGAATACATGCGTCAGCAAACATGCCTAACTTTCTTATATACGAATACTTTGTAAATGTTGAAGATGTTTGCCGTAGCTTTACGAATGGCTATATGACCCCTTATGACAGCTACATCGAACTGCCAACTTCTCCAGGTCTGGGAATTGAAATAGATGAAACAAAACTGGGTAATCATCCTTATAAAGCATTCCCACCGCGTGAATTACGTACATTGGAAGACGAAAGAATATGGCACTGATCAATGCTGCAAAGCAGATATCATATAAAGCTATATAGGTTGAAGATTTTGAGTGGTTTCCGCTTCATTAGCGATATCGTACCAATCCCATAGTTGAGGAATAGTTTCTACTTTAGCCCACATCAATTGTTGATCCGAGAAATGTGGACTCGCAGGATGACCTGAAGAACCTAGTGGAACAATCCATCGGCCATTATTCCAATTTGATGGATCATGAATATACCGGTTAATTGGTCCAGTTTTTGTTTTAAATTCCCCTGAAGTCGAACTCCCGCTTGCAAATGGAACGTCGCCATCGCCTGCCGTTTCAATAGTAGGCGGATTAAGCAAGTCAGCTGATTCAGGAAATGCCGATGATAACGGATGAGAATGAGCCGTGTGATGCATATCCCCCCATCGCCAATTACGCATGTCATCCCCAAATCGACCAATCAAATAATCTACTCCGGCTACAAACGCATTTCTGACCATATTAGTTGTGTCAAATCCGTAGGGAGCATTATCCAACAAGCCTTCACTGAGTCGCCTTATGAAATCAGGTTTTAACTGTCGCCGTAAATGATCTTCTGCGCCAGAGTCAGAGGATTCTCCTGTAACACCAGCTGCAAGTGATCCGTAAGCGCTGATTGCCAGCAATTTATTCAACTCGCGGCTCGAAGCTTCATATATAGCCGGAGCAGGTGAGTCTACGCCCAGATCATAATTCCAAGTTTTAATTTCATCTAAAGCAATAGAGTAAGGCTCTATTAAATCAGAAAGAGTAATTATGGCTCGAGATAAAGCTTCAGCAGGAATGGAAACAGTATCGCCGTGAATAGACGACATATCGCTAACGGTTATTGGTTTACCTTCTAAAGCTACGATCCGATCACGTATCCTCCTTGCGCGATAGTCAGTCCCATAAAAGTGAGTCAAATAGTAACCATAGTCGTGGCCAACGACTCGTTGATTACATGTAACGACCCATCCATTGTCTGGGTTCTTTGACCGGGGAAGTTCATCATCCGGGATATAACCGGTCCATTCATTCTTACCAGTCCAGCCCGGAACTGGTCCCCATCCGTTTTCTGCCCCTCGAATGGCGACTCGACCCTTGAACAGGTAACCAAAATTCCCATAAACATCTGCATAAGGGTAATTATTCACTCGGTCGGTCCAGTTTTTAAATGCCGTTTCAAGCTCGTCGGACGAACGAGATTTCATAGCATCATATGCCGCATCTACCCACCTTGTACCGTCGATTGAACCTGGATCGGATATAGAGATTCCTATTCCGGAATCGACACTTCCAGAAATTATCGGACCGTGTTGGGTTTCAACGACCTCTATTTCTTCCGTCATACCATCACGCACAAAGATCGTTTCAGTGGAAGTAGACGCCTTTAACCATTCATTCTTAAAGTAATATTCAACTCCTTCGTCTATTCTTCGGAGTTTTTCTACGAAAAGATCTTGAGTGTCCGCTCCGCCATGAGTCATACCCCATCCAACGTGATCGTTATGCGCAAAATGCATCGCCATCGGAACACCCGGAATCGAATGACCAAGCACCTGAAAATCTGGGCCATTTAAATGAATCTGATAATAAACGTTTGGAACTTCAAGACCCCTATGGGAATCACCAGCAACAAGCGGTAAACCCGAAACAGTTCGTTCGCCAGAAATCGCCCAACCATTAGACCCTCCATCTGTTTCATTCAATGACGGGGTAGCGTTAACAACTTCTGTCAATTCCTTAATCGCATTCAGCGTAGGTCCTGAATACTCACTCCCCGGTGGCACCGTCATAAGTGCACCTAACTGACTGCCTGGTGAAATCGCCGCCGCTTTTTCAGGACCAATTTCAGCAGCAAGCCTGCCAGTCCACAACTTATTCTGAAATGAACCTTCTGCTGTATTTCTGATTTTGTAAACCAATATGCAGTGCCAATCCTCCCATGGTTCTGGCTCTGTCTCAGTTAACTTATATTCTGCCGGCAAAGGAGCTTCGGAATCGATAAATGCATTCACTCCAGCCGTGTAAGCGGAGATCATTTCTTTTGCCGTTCGACTGCAAACTCTCAAATCACGCTTGGCGACATTTTTAAGTGCCCGCCTGCGCATCAAGCGATCTTGAATTAGGCCTGGGGCTCCTAAATGTTCGGCAGAACGACCAAGACAACGCAAACGGTCGTAGTCCATCTGAAAAAGTCGGTCTTGGGCTGTGGCAAAACCCTGGGCGAAAAATAAATCCGTTTCATTACTCGCCTTTATATGTGGGATACCCCATTTATCGCGATAAATCTTGGCTCCCTGCAAAATCCCTGCCAGTTTATAGTCGGATTCTAAATCAGGAAGAGCATTTTCAAGATCTTCAACAGTGAGTCGTTTAGACATTAAATCTTGTAAATCGAATTAGTTTTTTTCGTCCGGGTAATCGCAGATTAAAAACCCACATGACCATACTTCGATCAAAAAGAATAATCAATCGGGTTTTAATCGATCAACATTATTACAATGATTTAAGACGAAACCAGTCCAGCAATCATATCGCCAACCTGGCTCGTAGTAAGTGGTCGCTCACCGCCTACTGCGATGTCAACGGTACGGTAACCCTCTGACAAAACTGATTCTACGGCCTGCTCAATAATCGCAGCTTCCTTACCGAGCCCAAGTGACAGTCGCAAAAGCATTGCCGCACTAAGAATTGAAGCCATGGGATTGGCAAGTGACTTACCTGCGATGTCAGGAGCAGAGCCATGAATAGGCTCATAAAGAGCAGGCTTTCCTCCGCGTCTACGGCGCCCGCTTTTTGGCGGCAGCGAAGAAAGTGAGGCAGAAGGCAGCATTCCAAGCGATCCACCGAGAACCGCAGCTTCATCAGAAAGAATGTCTCCAAATGTATTTTCTGCAACAATGACGTCAAATGAAGATGGGTTGGTAATGATCTGCATAGCTGCATTGTCAGCTAACATGTGTATGAGTTCAACATCCGGATACTCAATTCCGACCTCAGTAGCAATTTCACGCCACAGCCTGGATGACTCCATAACGTTCATTTTGTCAAGGGAATGAACTCGTTTATTTCGGTCTCGAGCGAGCTCAAAAGCAACCCGTACGACCCGCTCAATCTCTTTTTCAGAGTACGCCAAGGTATCTACGGCCCGGCGTCCTCGTGAGTTCTCCCAACGGCGTTTAGGTTTACCGAAGTAAAGGCCACCAGTCAACTCTCTAACAATTATGAAATCGACATCAACTAAAAGTTCAGGACGTAAAGGAGAGGAGTCAACAAGTTGTGGGTACACCCGAGCCGGTCTCAAATTGGCAAATAAACCCAACCCTTTTCGCAGTGCAAGAATCCCATCTTCCGGTCGAACCGTAGCCACAGGGTTGTCCCACTTTGGGCCACCCACTGCACCAAACAAAACCGCATCTGACCCTAAGACGATATTCATAGTATCATCATGCAATGCGCTACCAGTCGCATCAATAGCTGTACCACCTACCGGGCCTGTGACGTAAGTAAACTTATGTCCAAAACGATTAGCTATTGCGTCAAGCACTTTTACTGACTCAGCCGTGACTTCGGGTCCAATACCATCACCGCCAAGAACTGCGATACGTCCGTCCATTTATACGCTCTGCTTTCGGTTCAATTAAACAGTTTCTGTTCTTTAAAACAACCCAAGAAGTCTATCAGTCTGTTGGTGCAGTCTCTACACGAATTTTAGTCTTCATAATAATCAGGCAACTTTAGCTTACCAGCGCGCCGACCGCTTTTCTTCAAATGAGTCAATAGATTGATCAAGGGTCAGAGTAATACCAACATCATCTAATCCTTCGAGCAATGAGTTCTTTCGGAAAGGATCAATATCAAAGACAACATTAAGCCCTTGGTCATCAGTAACACTCTGTGTTTTTAGGTCTACCGTTACCTTGTAACCTGAACCGCGCAAAGCTCGTGCCATAATCGTGTCAACATCGGACTCTTCAAGAATCACGGGTAGTAGGCCATTCTGCATACAGTTATTCCGAAATATATCAGCAAAGCTGGTTGAAATAATTGCTTTGTATCCCATTTCCATCAAAGCCCAAGGTGCATGCTCACGCGACGATCCAGATCCAAAATTACGACCACTGACCAGAATGTTCGCATTTCTGTAACGGTCTTCGTTCAAGATGAAATCAGGGTTAGGAACACCGTCTTCTAGATAGCGCCAATCAAAGAAAGCAAACTCTCCAAACCCGGTTCGTTCGATGCGCTTAAGGAACTGTTTCGGGATAATTTGATCGGTATCAACATTTGCCCTATCGAGGGGTGCAACGATGCTTGAAAGCTTAGTGAACTTTTCCAATTTTAGTAATTCCTAGTGGGTTATTCAGAATTTTTTCTTTGACTTATTATCCGGTCTAGAACGCTTAGATCGCGCTTGTTTTGTTTCTAATTCTTTGCGCCTTATGCCTTCCTTCAGAGCCTCTTCGAGAGGGTCAACTGGAGGCGGAGGCGTAACTAATATATCTCCAACCTTTGAGTGCCGTGCTTCCTGACGTTTATGAAGCTCGACTATAACAAGGATAGCTGAGATTCCAAGGACGGCGAGCAAAATATCCGCTATCACCAGTCGCTGGTGTGCCAAAATGACGTCATCCATGTTTTTTCTAACAGCGTTCCAGATCCGACCAACAGTAATCGGATTAAATGCGAAAACCACAATCCATATTAACGCCCATATATGAACAATCGCAGGGACAGATCCTTTAGTCTTCCAGCTACTTTGTTCGTCAATTGACGATTCCGGATCACTACCCCGAAACATCTCTTTAAACACCTGCCAAGGCTTAACTAAATTCATGACAGGTATAAAGAACCACATCACGGATTTTTCCGGCGAAAACCGTTGTTCACGGTTATTAGTAGCAAGAATATTCCTACTCGCCCTGTGCGAAACCGAACCAAATGCGAATGCAGTTACCATGAGCAACACAACTAAAGCGATAAATAGATACGAACCTCGACTTTTATCAGATTCATATCTGGCCTGAACGGCGAATAACTGAACACACTCAGGAGTCGCAATAAAACGATCGTCCTTATCAACGCACGTTATGCCCTCTCGTTCGCCGAATTCTCGCATCGTATTAGGAGAAAGTATGGTAGGAGGAGCGCTTACGTATCCTTGTTCCTTAAGATCCATCAATGTGGATGCGGTAACTCGATCCGCATAAGCCAACCACAGAGCTACAAACGTCCACAGCAAAAGAAGTAGTACGGTCCAACGCAATTGAGTTCCATTAGATTCGTAATGATATGGTTCATAGCGTCTAGCCTTCGCACGATCAGCCTCGGCACGACCGGTAATACGCCCCATCAGCCCACCACCGCCATTAAATGAACCACCTACAGGATCACGATAGCGCCTGCCTTTTTCGGATGCATCAGCGCCACTAGCGGTCCGGTCTTTAGGTGGTCGAGGATCATAAGACATGCCTGATCCGGTCATTGATCTTTACTCATTGATAACTATTGACAAACTCTACTATTCAATCTCCCAATCCCTCACATCGACAAAATGACCTTCGATAGCTGCTGCTGCTGCCATTTCAGGGCTAACAAGATGTGTACGCCCTCCTTTACCCTGTCGACCCTCGAAGTTTCGGTTTGAGGTAGAAGCACATCTCTCGCCTGGCACCAGAATGTCAGGATTCATACCAAGACACATTGAGCAACCTGACTCGCGCCACTCAAACCCGGCTTGTTTAAACACATCGTCCAGACCTTCTTGTTCCGCTATAAGCTTCGTAAGTGTCGATCCAGGCATAACCTGAGCACGCACTGTGGACGCAACCTTTCGACCAAGCACGATTTTTGAAGCAGCGCGAAGATCTTCAATACGCGCGTTAGTGCAAGAGCCAATAAATACCCTATCAATCGATATGTCTTCTATAGCCATACCTGCAGTTAGCCCCATATATTTCAACGCATTGTTCGCAGAAGCGACATCAGCAGGATCATCAAAATCATCAGGGGATGGCACACGATCAGAAATCTTGGTTACTTGACCAGGGTTAGTGCCCCAACTGACATGTGGTTCAAGTTCATAGCAATCTATTTCGAGCAATCGATCATATATAGCACCATCATCACTCGAAAGTTTTTTCCATTCGTCAATCGCCTCTTCGAATTCTTCACCTTTAGGTACAAATTTTCGTCCACGCATCCAATCAAAAGTCACTGCATCCGGAGCGATCAGTCCAGCCCTAGCCCCACCTTCAATTGTCATATTGCAAATAGTCATACGACCAGCCATATCTAGACTCTTAACAGCATCACCTGTGTACTCAACGACATATCCAGTCCAGCCAGCTGTACCAAGCTTACCAATAGCCGACAGAATCATGTCTTTAGCTGTTACACCTCGCTTTAACTCACCGTTAAACCGCACTTCCATCGTTTTCGGCTTAACTTGACGAAGGGTTTGAGTGGCAAGCACATGCTCAACTTCCGATGTTCCAATCCCAAATGCCAGTGAGCCAAAAGCTCCATGAGTTGAGGTGTGAGAGTCGCCACACACAATTGTCATACCGGGCTGGGTATAACCCTGTTCAGGACCAATTACGTGCACGATTCCTTGAGCTGACGAGTCAACATCGTAAAGAGTAACCCCGAAATCTTTGCAGTTCCTACGAAGTGTATCGACCTGTTGTCTAGCAATCGGATCCTTAATTTCTTCAGTTCGCGTCTCATCAGTAGGTAAATTATGATCAACGGTAGATATTGT
>CEUY01008670.1_pt1 | contig 19257 bp, 19 predicted proteins | sample 361481 | NCBI WGS metagenome assembly CEUY01 (sample SAMEA2622737, study PRJEB7988) | marine metagenome | isolation source: saline water (ENVO:00002010), including
GTAATAACTCACGAATTGTGCCATGTTTTTGAAATGAACCACTCCCCAAGTTTCTGGTCCTTACTTAATGAAATGTTTCCTAATTACCGCAAAATTAAAGACCAATTAAGGTCTAATGCAAGCAGTTCAATACCTTCGTGGGCGATAGTTTGAAAATCCGTCTAATTAAACAATCCCGGTAATGACTTTCACGAGAAAAGGAAAGCTTTGCCTTGTAGCTATCGGGATATTAGTTCTACTATCCACAAGAATCGATGAGTATCATTTCACGCAAAGCGATTACGCTGCAGGGTCTCATTCCTTCTCCATAGTTCAATGGGAACTAAGACACCTTCCCTTAAAATGGACCCATCTTTTATGGGAATTATACCCAGGAAATAAGCCAGTCGACTTTGAACGAAACTCCATAGTACATGAGTACCTATCAACAACATTACAACTGCAAAAAGAACAGGATAATTTAGCAGATGCGCTCACTACTACCCCTCTAATAGATTCGGCTTCCAAAAACTATATTGATCTTAAAAACAAGGAAGTTGTCCGGTTAAGCAGAAAAAGAGAGGAGCTACGTGGCAGAGCTGAAGAAGCTATTGAAGCTGCTGTGAGTAGGGCCGCTAATAACCACGGCCTAGGTTTCACTTTCGGGATACTTTTACCACCTACAGATTTTAGATTAGGAGACCCACCCCATCTATTAATTATCTCTAGAAGAGACAAGATTGTGATGTCTGACAGCAAACTAATAAATCCTAACTTGAAATGGTCCGAGCGTGCCGAAATTGAAAACAGGGCAGAGTTATATGAAAATACGTCCGCACTCGTCGACGATCTTGCGGGCTTGGGAACCTATCCCGCTATCGTGTCAGACAAGGACAGCCTCCGGCAAATAATGCGAACTGCAGCCCACGAATGGCTACACAACTACTGGATAATGAAACCTTTGGGAAGAAATATGTGGGATTCCCAAAATATGCAAATACTCAATGAGACCGCAGCGGATCTAGTTGGTAATGAACTAGGCGATGAAGCCTTCACAATACTCGGCAATGACATAGAAAACGCTTACAAATACGACACTTTTAGTTCAAGTAATCCACATTTGTTCACAATACTGCGGGAAACCAGAATTAATGTTGAGGAAATGCTTAAAAATGGCAATATTGAAGAAGCCGAAAAATATATGAGGAAACAATTATGGAATTTAAAACTTGGAGGCTACAACATTAGGAAACTGAATCAAGCCTACTTTGCCTTTCGTGGGAACTATGCTGAAGGACCCGCATCTATAAGCCCAATAGGATCAGACTTAAGAGAGCTGAGAGATTATTACTCTACCTTGGGAGAATTCATCGAATCAGTTTCCAAAATCGGGAATTTTGAACAGTTTCACTACCTACTGAACCTTAAAAGAAAAGAGTATTTCTTGAACAGCTAATCTGCTTTAACGTTAGACTGTCCCAGAATCAAATTCAAATACTCCTTTGCTTAGGTTAAGCCTCAATACATCAGATGCACCCCCAGCTATTCGCATTGATCGCATCTTTCTATATATCTCTTCTAGGGGGTGACCCTTTATCAAGGCTTGACCTCCAACTAATTGAATCGCTGTATCTACAACAGAGAACGCTGTTTCGGTACAAAATATTTTGGCCGTAGTAACTTCATTTATGGCTTCATCTCCTGAATCTAAAAGCCTTCCTACCCTATACAAAACAGATCTTGCAGCAAAACTATTAATTCGCATATCGGAATACCTAAGTCTCACCCCTTCTAAATCAGAAAGGGTTCCTCCTGACCTATGGGGCTTTTTCAAATGTGAAGTCACCACATCCAAAGCGTACAAAGCCAAACCTACTGAAGTTGCCGCCTGTTCTATCCTCTCCTGCATTATATTTCCCAAAGCTCTAGGAATTCCTTGACCAATTTCTCCAACTACGTTTTTCGCATCTACTTTGACTGATTTAAATTCAACTTCTACATGAGAAGTACCATCCAAACTGTAGAATGGTTCTCCCATCTCTATTCCCTTTGAGTCAGAATCAATAATGACAACTGCTGGTCCATTTTTATCTGTGTTTTTTTTAGAATTAACTGTTAGAACAACAGACATAAAATCGGACAAATGTCCCCCTGAGACGTACGATTTACGACCTGAAACGACTAAGTTACCACCATCCCAATCTGCCACAGTAGGGGAATCTGATTTTGATTCTGTAAACGCAAAAGATGTTTTTTTCTCGCCTTCGAGTAGAGGGATCAAATAATCAGTTTTAAGAGATCCTTCTACCTCTGACAACAGTCCGGGTTCTGGTCCAATAACAGAAGTAGGCGACAACACACCTAGCTTCGCAATGGTTTCACGTGCAACCACCATTTGCATTGGGGAGGACCCCTGCCCACCCAAATCTACCGGCTGAGACATTCGGTAATACCCTTCACGTAGACTTAGTTTTCTAAGTTCTTCCTCAGGAAGCTCTCGATTATTCATCAAGAAATCTGAAAATTCTTCCCGAAATTTAAGGATTGAAGGGGTGAGATTCTCAGGCATAAATCACTCTGAAACCTTTATCAGGGTTTTCCCAAAATTTTCACCATTCAACATCCCGATAAACGTTTTAGGGGCATTCCTTAGTCCTATTACAACATCTTCTTTATACTTAAGCTTTCCTTCCCTAATCCAGGAAGCCATTCTCGCGATACCTTCATCGTATCTGCTCTCATATGCAAAAACTAAAAACCCTTCCATCTTAGCCTGTGACCTTGTCAGAAGACCTAGGTTCCTGGGGGCCATATCAGGAGTTTTAAGATTATATTGCGATATTTGCCCACATATGGCTATCCTCGCACCAATATTTATGCGATCCATCACAGCATCCGTAACAATGCCCCCAACATTATCGAAATATACATCAATTCCTTCGGGACAAATATTATCCAATGACTGGGCAACATCAGAGGTTTTATAATTAATGGCATAATCAAACCCTAGCTCTTCTACAATAAATTTGGCCTTGGGTTCTGATCCGACCGTTCCAATAACCTTACATCCCATTATTTTGGCTATCTGTCCGACTACTTGACCAACAGCGCCAGAAGCTGCAGAAACCACCACAGTGTCTCCAGGTGTAGGATCACAAACATCCAAAAACCCAAAATATGCCGTCAAACCCGGCATACCCAACACCCCTACAGCAGTCTGCACGGGAGCCAATGACTCATCAACCTTACGAACACCGATCCCATTTGATATAGCGTAACTCTGCCAACCAAACCGTCCTTCAACTATATCCCCAGGATTGAACAATGGAGATCTGGATTCAACGACTTTCCCAACTGCTCCCCCTACCATAGGTTCCCCTATATCTACGGATGGAGCATAAGACTTAGCATCATTCATCCTCCCTCTCATATAAGGATCGAGAGACAGCCACATTGATTCGAGTAAAATTTCTCCCTGCTGAGGCTGCGGTATAGGAGACTCGACAACCTCAAAATCATCTTCTGCAGGAAAACCCGTAGGTCTAGATTTTAGAAGAACACGAACATTGATTTCTGTTGGCAAATGACTACCTCCTGTAAGAACCTTGGCCTAGGATATGGGAGCATCAATGAATTGGTCAATCAAAGTGAAATATAAGCTGAAAGCCTTGTATAATTTCAATCTGAAAGAAATTTACGTTTTTGAATCAACTCGAACCCCTAGGTATATTAATATTGAAGTCTCTCGGCACACAAATTCTATTAGATTTGGAAAATTGCAACTCTGATATTCTTGATGATATTGACCTCATAAAAACTATTTTAAAAGAAGCGGCTAGTTTATCTGGTGCCACGATCATAGGAGAAACCTTTCACAAATTCCAACCAGTTGGAGTCACTGGGGTAGTTTCAATAGCAGAATCACATATTTGTATCCATACATGGCCGGAATATTCCTACGCTTCAGTAGATATATTCTCATGCGGCGACGACTTTAACCTAGAAACTGCCTCTCAAATTATAGGAGAAAGATTGGAATCGACAGATTCCTTCTCAAGAGTAATAGAAAGAGGTTTGCGAGACGGTCAATCCAATGAGGACAGCAATAAATGAAAATCTCATCACCTGAATGGCATATAGAACCAATCAGCACCGGGTTGATACAGGCAGAAAGAATCACATCTGTCTTGTGTGAGGTGCAGACACCATTTCAGCACGTGATGATCATAGATGGAGAATGTTTTGGACGGTCTCTTATATTAGACGGCAAAACCCAATCGACTGAACTTGATGAATTTGTTTACCACGAAGGATTGGTGCATCCTGCAATGGTTTCACATAGAAATCCGAAGAATGTCCTAATTGTAGGAGGAGGTGAAGGCGCTACGGCACGGGAAGTTTTGAAGTACCGCGATGTTGAAGAAGTTACGATGGTGGACATAGACCAGAAGTTAGTTGAGGTATGCCAAAAATTTTTACCTAACCACCACATGAATGCATTTAAGGACCCTCGACTCAAAATAGATTTCGCAGATGCTTTAAACTTTGTTGATTCATTGAAAAAACAATATGACGTGATAATCATAGATGTCCCAGACCCCTTGGAATATGGTCCAGCCTATAGGTTATTCACTCTAGAGTTCTTTCTTTTGCTCAAGAATAGAATGAAACTCGATGGGATTTTAGTGATACAAGCAGGCGCAACTGGACCCTCTTTCTCAGAACAGTGTTTTACCGCCGTAGCAAATACGCTTTCACAAACCTTCACCATTTGCCGTGGATACGAAATTTTTGTCCCTTCGTTCGGTTCTACTTGGGGATTTGTGACAGCGAGTGAAAAAATAGACCCTTCTACTAATACTGTAGCTAATATCGACTCTGCTTTAAAAACCCTTAGTCTCGATGGGCTAAAAATGTACGATGGAATCTCTCACCAAAGTATGTTCCAGTTACCCAAATACACAAGAACACATTTAAATACAGAGACTCGTGTAATCACAAATTCAAATCCCATATTTACTTACCAGCAATAGCCGACCGAGCCCAGAACTAATGTGCTATAGTTGCTAAGGAAAGCATGACTACCAATTTTTTAGAACAATTGAATGCCGCACAACGCGAATCAGTGGAGTCCGTGGATGGACCAGTACTTATAGTAGCTGGGCCGGGTAGCGGTAAAACAAGAGTAATAACCAACCGCATTGCCCATCTAGTCCTTAATCGAAAAGTAAAACCCTACAATGTTGGAGCTGTGACCTTTACCAATAAGGCCTCACGGGAAATGAAAGATAGGCTCGCTCCACTCCTGGGAGAAAATGCAAGATTGTTGACAGTGGGTACTTTTCATTCATTTTGCTCAATGATTCTTAGAAGAACCGGTGAAAACCTCAGCATTTCCAACAACTTCGTAATTTATGACGACGATGACCAGATATCGGCAATAAAACAAAGTATGAAGGATGTAGATGTAGACCCTAAACAATTCAACCCGCGATCTGTATTATCCACAATTTCGAATTCAAAGAGTCAACTAGTGAATTTCGCAGGTTTTAACAGCCAAAAATCTAACTATTACGAAGAGGTGGTCAGTAAGGTTTTTGAAAGGTACGAAGACATATTGAGCCAAGGTTCAGCCTTGGATTTCGACGACTTACTACTGAAAACTCACCAGCTGTTAACAGAATTCCCCGATGCCACGAAAATGTATCAGGATAGATTTAATTATTTCATGGTGGATGAATTTCAAGATACGAACATAGCCCAATATTCGATAGCAAAGTTAATAACCGAAATATCAAGAAATTTATGTGTGGTCGGAGACCCAGATCAGTCAATCTATTCGTGGCGTAACGCTGATATACGAAACATACTAAGTTTCCAAAATGACTTCCCTGAAGCGAAGATTATACCTCTTGAACAAAATTATCGTTCCTCTCAAAACATACTTGGCGCTGCTAAAAATGTAATTTCAAAAAACACGCAAAGAGTGGATAAAAATCTTTGGACCAGCAACGGTAAAGGAAGTCTTATTTCTATAGACGAAGCCTATGATGAAGAAGATGAAGCCCGAAGGGTAATAAAAGAAATACAAGGCCTTGTTGACAGTGGCGAGTACCCTTTGTCCGACTTTGCTGTCATGTATCGCGTAAATGCCCAATCAAGGTCGTTCGAAATTGCCTGCCGGAGATTCGGAATACCCTATCAAATAGTTGGAGGGGTCAAGTTCTATCACAGACGTGAAATCAAAGATATCACCTCATACTTGAGATTAATACTAAACCCTGAAGATGAAATAAGTCTCACCCGGATAATAAACGTTCCACCGAGAGGCATAGGTCAAAGAACATTATCAGAGATATATAGGTTATCCCGACAAACAGGCAAATCTTTATATGAATCTATCGTTTCTGTAACCTCCACTGATAACCTATCTCATCAGCTAGGAAACCGAGCTATAAATTCACTTAATCAATTTCTATCTCATATAGACCAACTCAAAAAAGCCTCTGTCAGTTTGAACATTATGGAATTAATAGATCTTACTGTTTCAGAAACCGGTTACAGAAAATATATCGAAACAGATGAGAAGGCTGAAGAACGATTGGAAAACATTCAAGAGTATAGAAATTCTTCTCGGGAATATTCCTCTGTTCCTGCACTTCAAGGTTTGGTCGAATTCTTGGAAGGAATTAGTTTGATATCCGATATTGATGGTATGGAGGAAGACCTAGATTCCATTACCTTAATCACTTTACATCAATCTAAAGGACTAGAGTTCCCAATCGTATTCATCACTGGGATGGAAGAAGGACTTCTGCCTCATATTAGATCGCTTGATTCTGGCGAACCCGATGAGTTGGAGGAGGAGCGTAGGCTATGCTACGTTGGAATGACCAGAGCCGAAAAGCAATTGTACCTCACCCGAGCATTTAGGAGAGGCTTCAGAGGGACCTATGAACCCACTGTACCATCTCGATTCCTGTCCGACATACCAGCATCTTTGTTAGTGAAGAATACATCATCACCTGAGACTGACGCGCCTGAAATTGAAATGCGGGACAAAATGCTGAGATTCCGAAAAGACGGATCTGAGAAAGCGATTTCCGCCTCGCTTGGAAACAATTCATCTCTTTCCCATAAGAATAAACAACCAACGGTCCCAACCAGGCGAACAGTTAACAAAATAAAAGTATCAAATCCAACCAGAAAGTCCAATTTTCAAATAGGCGATAAAGTAAGACATGGTCAATTCGGGGACGGCATAGTAATGTCGAGTGATCCCACTGGAGATGATCTACAAATTACAGTTGCTTTCAAAGACGGTGGTGGAATCAAAAAATTGCTCCAGAGTCTCGCAAAGTTAAAGAAAATATAGTCGCAGACTTCATATTATCCAAAGAGGGAGCTAGAAAGTTATAGATAAATATATCTGTAAGTCAGATTTCTTGACACTATTTGCCACTCTCCATAAACTTTCAGGGAATCAAACTCACTTATAATGGAATACTTATCAATTAATGGGAGAGATGAAGTGTCTGAATCAGTAATAACGAAAGAGATGAAGGATGCGATCGGAGTCGAATCCGATCCTGTTGTATACCAAATAGAAGAAGGAGCAATCCTAAGGTTCGCTGAAGCTATAGGAGATACAAATCCAATTTTCAATGACAAAAATGAGGCTAGTAAAACCAAATATGGAGGCATTGTGGCCCCTCCGACTTTTCTAAGGTCGATCGCGCATGTGAAAGCCCCTGAACCCAAAGTGCAGGTAAAAAGCCCATATCCCGCCAATGTTGATGGTGGAAGTGAATGGGAATACTTTGAACCAATTAAAGTTGGTGACACCATTACCGCTACTAGTTATCTAGCAGATATTAACGAAAGAAAAGGCGGTAAATTTGGTAGCATGCTAATCATGGTGAGGGAAACCAAATACATTAACCAACATGGTACGGTAGCAGCATTGCAGAGAACCACCGGAATCAGTTACCAACCACCAGAATAAATCTGAGTTACGGATAGAATAGTACAAGGAGAACTAAATACATGGAACAAACATATTTTGAAGATGTCGAAGAAGGTTCATCGTTACCTACTGTAAGAAAAGACCCTACCTCTCAACAACTAGTGAAATATGCTGGAGCATCGGGTGACTTTTACCAAATCCACTATGATGTTGGGTTTGCCAAGAATAATGGACTTCCTGACATCATACTGCACGGAGCATTGAAAAACGCCTTCCTAGGCCAGCTAATGACAGATTACGCAGGACACGAAGGCACTCTAAAAAAATTGAGCGTCCAATACAGAGCGATGGATATACCTGGAACCCCTGTATTCGCCAAAGGTACAGTAAAGAAAAAATATGTGAAGGATGGAGAAAATTTTGTGGAATGCGAGATATGGTTGGAAAATCATGAAGGAAAATCCACAACACCTGGCTACGGTATAGTAACCCTTCCTAACAAGTAAAGCCATTTAATTACATCGGAGTAACTAAAACCAAAAAAACCGTCTGGTACTTAATTTTCCAGACGGTTTTTTTCGTGATTTAAACTAATGGCCGCTAAATTGTCAGACCATCCAACAGACTCTCTATCGACTTCATTTCTTTCACTCCAATAGTGTCATGAATCTTTTGATCAAAGGTTGGTCTAGACACATCCTTATATACAAGACCCAACGGTATTCCATCAGCGTTTAGGAGCTCCTGAGCAGCTTCTATATCTGACGGATCATGTCCTTCAGGTATCTCATAAGCAATCGCTTTTATCCCCTTTTTTTCGTTCCCTCGTAGGGCGTCGTATGTGTTGTTATATTCAGTGCAGGGTGATTGAACATGCACAATTGAAAAACCAGGGTGATCCATAGCGTCCGAAATAAGTTGGCTCATATCTTTCACTTTACTAGACATAGCCGAAGCAATATAAGAAACCCCAACGGTCAGGTATGTTCTAAGTGGATTCAAAGAACTTTCAACCTTACCGTATGGAGTGGAACTAGTTACAACACCAAGTTCTGTAGTTGGGGAACTTTGGCCTTTAGTTAAACCATATACCCCATTATCCATTACAACAACAGTTACATTCAAATTACGGAGGGCTTGAGGGGCAATATGTTCCATCCCTATGCCTAAAAAATCACCGTCTCCGGCAACTACAACCACGTTGAGGTCAGGATTTCCCATTTTGATACCCATAGATATCGGCAGGGACCTACCGTGAATACCATGTATCCCGAAAGGTTGTTGTTTTTCCAGCATATGAACCATATTGCCAGAGCAGCCTATTCCGGCCACAACTACCGTGTTCTCTATTGGTTTCTCATTTTGTGTGGTAAATTCCGTAAGAGCGCCTTCTATAGCCCTTCTTACCCCAAAATCGCCACATCCAGGGCACCATTTAAAATCGTATTCCGGATTCTTCAGAGTCATACAGTTGCACCATCCTTTACGGCAACATTCATCAATTCTTTAACATTTGCAACTAAATCACGTACTTTAAAAGGAAGACCAGTGTACTGAGTTATTGGTATCGCATTAACCCCATCTCCCCTCAGAACTGAAGCAAATTGTCCCATGTAATTCAGTTCAGGAACAATTACCAATTCTTTTTCCTTAAGAGCACTCAGCATTTCTTCAGGCATGGGGTGGATATACATGGTGTAATACCAGGCCAAATCAACACCTTCTTCCTTGAGCGCATTAAAGGCATCAAACGCTGGGCCCTTGGAACCTCCCCATGGTACCAGGGCTATTCCAGAGCTTTCGTTTTCAGATTCAAAGGTCCCATCATTTAACAATTTAAGTTTGCTGAAACGACGCTCCGTCATCTGTATATGTCTTGCAGGCAAATGAGTTGTATCACCCATAGCATCGTGTTCACTTCCGTTCGCAACATAGCTACCTGGGCCACCAGGTATTGGCATAGGTGAAAGTTCCCACCCGTCGTATCTTAGATACCCATTTGAGCCTTCATATACTTTACGATTCTCCTCACTCAATGAAGCAAGGTCTGGCCTAGGTATATTCTGCCTTCTTTCAGAGAGAGCGTGTTCACTTAAAACAACTACTGGCCCTTGATATCTTTCTGCCCAATTCACCGACTTAACTCCAGCAACGAAACATTCTTCCACCGTTCCCGGCGCTATTACCGGCATCTTCATATCTCCGTGACCTGGGTAAAGAGCCGTAAGAAGATCTGACTGTTCGGTTTTGGTAGGGAGACCTGTGGAAGGTCCTCCTCTCTGAACATCTATAACAACTAGAGGTATTTCAGCCATCCAGGCGAGACCGATTCCTTCACCCATCAAAGTGAAACCTGGTCCTGCTGTGCTGGTCATTGCCTTTTTGCCTGCAAACCCAGCCCCAACTATACTAGTAATCGATTCAATTTCTGATGAAGATTGGTGAACAAATTTACCTTCTCCTATCAGATTTTGTTCCATCCAAAGTAGGATTGGGGTAGCTGGAGATATTGGATACCCAATAAAAGCATCAAGGCCAGCATGTGCAGCTCCCATGCTAAACGCAATGTTTCCATTTAATAAAACTTGTTCCCCTTCAGGTTTTATAGGATCTGCCAATTCTCCTAAATTAAATCCACTTTTCTGGGCTTCTGCGGACCCTAAGGATAGAGCCATGTTGTTGGAATCTATTATTTGCTGATCGCTATCTCTACCTCTTGTATATCTTTGTTTATTAAACTCCTCAAGGATATTAATAGGAAGATCCACAAGATTGGCCAAAGCTCCCATTACCACAAAGTTGGCAGCTCGATTATTTCCTGTTTGTTTGGCTAATTCATCAAAATCCATTGCTAAGGTATTCGCTGACTCGTCAATCTCAAACTCACCCGAGTTATAAACAATAACGCCATCAGCCGCCACATCATCCTTATGATTATCATAGGCATATTGGTTGAAGGCCACCAATACATCCAAATCATCGCCAGAACTCAATACTTCCTTAGTCGATATCCTAGTTTGTGTCCACGTCGGTCCGCCCCTGATCTGAGAAGGAAACGTCGAAAAAGTCTGGACATGATATCCAGACTGTGCCATCGCCTGTGCGAGTCCTTCTGCAGACGTGACCACACCTTGTCCACCTTCGCCAGCAAACCGGACAACAAAGTCCTGCTTCTTCAAATTATCCTCCCAAGAGCATTTTTAATTGGATCTCTTATTCACCAATTTGATTAAATTTCATTTTTCAAACTCACAGTAACTGATCACTAGGCACGTTATTAATCTAGGAAGTATATATAACGATACCTAAGCTAATGTACAACACCATCTGAAAATATATCAACCGACTTTTTATAGTGTCAATTTTGTGTTTGCATTCACAATCCAATTTTCGAATTTTAAAGCCAGATTTCCCAGCATTATTAGACCCAATTAATCTTCGATTATCATAGTGAAGCCGACCGCACCAACAACACAATAAACCACATCGAAAATAATCATAAGGATTATCCATTTAAGACTTTCATGCAAACTAGCTTCAGTCATAATCAAATAAGTCGATTCCACAGAACCCAAAATGATGGGTACCACAGCCGGGAGAAATAATATGGGTAACATTACTTCCTTAGCCCTCATGTTCATGGATATAGCTGCAAATAACGTCCCTGATAGAGACAGACCTAAAAGGGCGGGTAAAGATACACATATCATATCTAGGGGAGACAGGGTTATATTGAACAATATTATTAAAACGGGTACTAATATCGCCTCTATGACTACCAAAAACATTAAATTGGATAGCACTTTTCCCAGAAAAATAACGTCTCGGCCTATTGGAGAAGTCAATAATCCTTGAAAAGCTCCAAGTTCCAACTCTGACAAAAAGACTCTGTTAAATCCCACCATTGAACCAAACAACATAGAAACCCAAAGTATCCCAGGTACAATCAAATTAACTGTGTTTGGGGTAGCCTCAAGAGCAAAGTTAAAAGTTACGACTACTAGAAAAGAAAACATAAAAACAGGCAATATAACATCTTTGCTCCTTATTTCTAGCAAGAAATCCTTTCTTGCAATCACAAATAGGTGGTAAAAATACATGCCCACCGATCTATAGAGGGTCATCAACCAGCATCCCTTTTGTGATACGCAGGTTCCTGACATCCCCTTGATACGGGATTTGAGGGGAATGGGTAGTCATTAATATTGACCGCTCCTTTGCTAACTCTCCTGTAATAATTTCCTCGAATAGCTGCAAAGACTCTCTATCCAAGCCCGATTCTGGTTCATCAAACAATAATATCTTTGGATCATGAAGAAGCGCGCGAGCTATAGCAACTCTTTTGATAAAACCATGCGACAAAGTCGCGATTTTACTATCCAATCTGTCAGAAAGCCCAATAAGGGAAGTTTTATTCAAAACTTTGCTGTTGATATCTTTAAGTGAATGTAATCGGGCAGAAAATTCCAAATTCTCTCGTACTGTAAGTTGAGAATATAAAAAAGGTTGATGAGCCACAAAAGCCAATTCAGACCTACAAATGTGGGGGTTGAGTTTTAGATCATTTCCTAATATTTTCACTCTCCCTGAATCAGAAGATACGAGAGAAGAAATGATCGACAGCAACGTGGTTTTGCCAGAACCATTAGCGCCTCGTATTATGACTATTTCTCCCGACGATAGACTAAGATACAAATTATCAATAACCCGATTTCTACCATACGATTTCGTTAGGTTTTCTACTTCCAAAAGCGAATTCATGCGATACACGTCCAGAACTTTAGTAAGGAAATCTGCCTTATTGCTATTTCGTTGTTACAATTAAAACATTAACTGGCGAATATAGCATTGGAGAGTGACTATGCCCTCTATAGAAGATTTACAAACTGCTTATGAGGCATTAGATGACAAAATGGAAACTGTTTCTGAAGATTCCATAAATTCTGAGATGTTAATAGCTTTCGACTATGAATATCCAGGATCTGACAGCAACATCAGCATAGAAACTGACGAGTTCACAGCCGTATGCCCATGGACTGGACTCCCAGATTTTGGAACTCTAAGTATTAGATATGTCCCTTCTAATTTATGCATTGAACTCAAATCTCTGAAGTATTATTTGATGGGATACACTGGAGTTGGAATTGTACAAGAACATGCCGCTAACAGAATATTAAATGACCTAGTCGATTGCTCCCACCCTGAAGAGATGACCGTAGAGCTCGCATACAAAGTGAGAGGCGGTATAACGACTAAAGTTTCGGTGCGTTACCAGAATTAAGTATGTAGTTGTGGAAGTGATTTTGCTTATAGGTTAAACTTTCGCCCATCCTGTTGTGTAAGGATCTAAAAAAGTCGATAAGTGCACTCGAAATTAGGAGATTATTATGACAAATTATGTAAGGTTCGAAAATAAGGGCAATATTTCTTTTGGCGTTCTCGAAGGGGATACCGTATCCGAAATTTCAAATGCACCATTTGACTCATATCAGACAACAGGCGAAACATTTTCATTGTCGAATATTAAACTGTTATCTCCTGTAGCCCCCAACAAGGTTGTGGCTATCGGGCTGAACTATAAAAGCCATCTTGGTGGCAGACCAGGACCTGAAGCTCCTGAACCATTCCTTAAAGCCTCTACTACTGTCATTGGGCACGGTGATGATATCGTCATACCTAAAATAGCACTAGAAGAAGGGGTTAAAATACAACCAGAGGCTGAATTAGCGTTGGTGATTGGCAAAAAATGCAAAGGGGCCACTCAGGCCAATGCACTTGACTACGTGTTTGCGTATACCTGTGGTAATGATGTTTCTGCCAGGGATTGGCAACAAAATGACTTGCAATGGACGAGAGCTAAATCATCGGACACTTTTGCACCAATAGGACCGTGGATGACAACCGGTCTCGACCCTACCAACATCCAAGTGATTTGCAGGGTGAATGGAGAGGAAAAGCAGAACCAAAATACCTCAGACCTACTACATCCAGTAACCAAAATTATCGAATATGTTAGCGCTGTTATAACTTTGGAAGTTGGTGATGTGATAATGACGGGGACCCCAGGCACCCCTGGCGACATTCATCCTGGAGATACTGTAGAAGTAGAGATCGGCGGTGTGGGAGTATTGAGCAACCCAGTTGTTTCAGGATAGGCAATTCTGTCCCCAACATGATTCGGAGTGAAAGACTATTTTATCTCCGAATCATGGTTACATGTTTTCTAACCTGAATCTCAAAAGTTCAGACCCATCCCCAAAAAGCCAATAAATAGCAATATACGCGCCCGCTATCACCATGGATAATTTACCAACTATCTCGACATAGGGAATCAGAATACTGAACAATCGCTGAGTTGCGTCTTCCCAATACAAAACAGCTACCGTCACAGCCGTCATGATTAACCCCATACCGAAACTGTAAGCAACTGAACCTACGACAACATTTATTAACCCACCTGTCGAAACACCAGCTCCAATTACAATTCCAAGGGCCGATAAAAAAACCGGCAAAGCACAGCTCAAAGAGGCCAAGGCGTATGCTATGCCAAACAAAAATACTTGATAAATTCCCCCGAATGAACCGAATGATAACTGATTAAAAAACCCGATAGATAAACTTCGCTTTGTTATGAGCAACCAAGCTCCGATAACACAAATCGACATTCCGACTATCAATCCTATAAAAGGAAGTAACGAACCTATCAATCTAAAACCTAGGGCCATAAGAATCCCGAATATACCGAATACTGTGACGAATCCTAGGGCCATAATGATTCCGGTAACCAAACCCTTTACAAGTATGAACAAAGGCGAATGGGAGGCAGAAGAATTACTCAAATGAAAACCCACATAGGCCGGGAACATGGCTGCACCACAAGGATTAAAAGCTGCCACTGTCCCTGCAGTAAAAGCAAACAGGATCGATACATCCATAATTGAAGCTATGCCTTCCTGACTTGGTTAAGTTAAGCTATCTGCTTCTGTTTCCTGGCAATCCGCCCCACCAAGACTTGAATCTATTCCAAATCACACGAGGTCGCTGAAGGAAAATATGGCAAACAAAGGTGAGGTAGGAAACAAGCAAAAAAGTGATACTCAAAACAGCTAATACATTGAATTTAGTAACCATGAACCCCAAAAAGGCCAAACCAGACAAAGCTAGAGTATTAAACGATGAAAGCCGTCCTAATTTTCTCTCTCTACTAAGATAAAAGATGCTGATAATATGATCACGAATTGATTCAGGCGAATTCTCAGTTACAGAATGTTCCTCAGGAAGATCTGGTGTACTTTGAAGTATATTTTCAATCTCGTCCTTATATCTATCTGACATGAGTTCAAATAGCTCCAAAAATTAACAACATTTCATTAGGAATCGTAAGGTAAACTCAGAATTTGTGTCAATAACATTATCCAGATAATTGTAGGAGCCTAAATTTAACCTGATTTGATAAATATCACTATCATTTTGTGTAATGATATAATTATCATCCTGCTTTTTGAAAAATCACTCCTAGGAGACATCAGTGAAAATAACCCAGGACGATGTCGTTGAACGGCAAACTGTGCTGCACATCGAACTTGAAGAGGACGATGTTGACCCTTATTTAAACAGGGCTTATAAACGAGTAGTTCAGAAGGTAAACATACCAGGTTTCAGGAAGGGTAAGGCCCCTCGAAGAATCATAGAACAATACTTTGGAAGAGAATCCATGTTGAACGAAATCCTGGATACAATGCTGCCAGAGCTAACAACCCAAGCAATAACCGATCAGAATCTGGATGCCGTCGGCCTCCCTAGCATCGAACTGGAAGACCTAGACCCGTTTCAGTTCTCCGCGACAGTTCCCTTGAGACCCGAAGTGGATCTCGGGGAATATTCGTCAATTAGAATTGATAGAAGTCCTCCAGTAATCGAAGATGATGCGATTGATAATAGAATCGAGCAAATCCGCCTCAGTGTCGCTACATGGGAACCCACTGAAAGACCTGTGGAAATCGGTGATATGGTAACTGCCCAAATTAAAGGAACTATAGAGGAAAATACGATATTTGACGAAGCAGATGCTGTGTATTTAGTCAATGAAGAGATAGGCCGTCCTTTCCCTGGATTTTCGGAAAATTTGGTGGGTCTTGAAACCAATAAATCATCACAATTTAATCTGCTAATCCCTGAGAATTTCGCCGATTCAAAGTTAGCTGGTAAAGATGCTCATTTTGAAGTGACAATAAAAGATATAAAGACCAGGATATTACCTGAGGTAGATGACGAATTCGCAAAAGGCATTGGTGAAGGTTATGAAAGTCTGGAAGAACTAAAAAACGAAATCCAAAAGGGTATTGAAACAGAAGCTGAAGAAGAAAATTCAAGAGTTCACAGGGAGTCAATTGTAGAAGCGTTAATGGCGAACGCAACTGTGGACATGTCGCCTCTCTTGTTGCAGCGAGAAGCTGAGCATATGGTGGAAGAACAAGAAAGAATGGTGTCTCAGGCAAATATGAATATAGATGATTACCTGACCTCCTTGGGAAAAACCAGGGAAGAATTTGTGGAAGAGTCGAAGTCAGAGGCATCAGACAGACTAAAACGATCCTTCGTGCTCGAGAAATTAGCCAAAGAAGAAGACATTGAAATCTCTGATGAAGACATTGATGAGAGAATTTCTGAAATGTTTGCCAATTCGGAACAGGAAATTCCTGAATCGACCCAAAATGCACAAATGCGAGACTATTTGAGCAGATCAATGTTAATGGAAGAAACTATGAAGAAACTAGAACTTATAGCTTCTGGTGATTCCGTAGAAACCGATAATACCGATGACATTCCATCAGGCGAAAATAGTGACTCAAAAGCCGATGACAGCAAAGAACAAGAAAATAATGAGGAGAAGTAGATGCTTGATAGACCTGAAAATATAATTCCCTACGTAGTGGAAAGGGATCCAAGAGGAGAAAGAACTTACGACATATACTCTCTCTTACTTAAGGAAAGGATAGTTTTTCTGGGCACAGGAATTAACGACCAGGTTGCAAACGCAATAATCGCTCAATTACTTTTCCTCGACAGAGAAGATCCGGAAAGGGATATAAATCTCTACATTAATTCACCAGGTGGAGTAATAACTGCCGGGTTAGCCATTTACGACACGATGCAATTAATTAGACCCAATGTATCTACCATATGCGTAGGAATGGCTGCTAGCATGGGAACTGTCTTGTTATGTGGAGGAGCAGCGGGAAAGAGATATGCTCTTCCTAATTCCACGATACACATGCATCAAGCTCTTGGTGGCGCCCAAGGTCAAGCATCCGATATTGAAATAGCTGCGCGGGAAATAATAAGGATGCAGGATAAAATTCGAAACATAATCTCGGAACACACTGGCCAATCATACGAAAAAATTGCCCGTGATACAGATCGAGACTTTTATATGAGTTCAGAGCAAGCTCAAGAATACGGCCTGATTGATATAGTAATGGCTTCTCCCGAAGACACGGCAAAATAGAGGTTCATATGTCCACGAACCAAAATGACTATTTATGTTCCTTCTGCAGCAAACCTCAAGCACAGGTCAAAAGATTGATAGCCGGACCCGACCGTGTGTTCATATGTGACGAATGTGTAGACCTCTGCCAACAAATAATTTCAGAAGAGACTACAGAAGATGTGGAGCGATTAGATAACCCTCTTGAAAAAGGAATAACACCTAGATACATCTACGAAAAACTTGAAGAATACGTTATTGGTCAGGAAAAAGCTAAAAGAATCTTAAGCGTGGCCGTATACAATCATTATAAAAGAGTGTGGTCTAATAAACACTCAGATGAAAAAGTAGAACTGCAAAAAGCAAATATTTTGATGTACGGACCATCCGGGTCAGGTAAAACGCATTTGGCCCAAACTCTAGCCCGCATTCTGGACGTTCCTTTCGCAATTGTCGATGCAACTTCAATAACAGAGGCCGGCTATGTTGGAGAAGACGTTGAAAATATATTGTTGAGACTGATACAAGCTGCTGACTACGATATATCGAGGGCAGAACATGGAATAATTTATATTGACGAGATAGATAAAATTACTCGTAAAAGCCCAAACCCTTCGATAACCAGAGATGTATCAGGGGAAGGTGTACAGCAAGCTCTTTTAAAGATAATAGAGGGGTGCATTGCCAACGTTCCGCCTCAAGGTGGTAGAAAACACCCACACCAAGAATTCATGCAAATAAAGACTGACGATATTTTATTCATGGTTGGTGGAGCATTTGAAGGTATGAGTGAGCTTCTTATGAGGCGAGTACACAAAGATAAATACATTTTAGGTTTCAAACAAACAACAGCCGTTGAAGAAAGTGCCGAGGATTTAGTCCAGTTGGTACGCCATCAAATCAATCCTGATGATTTGATGGAATTCGGTTTCATAACAGAATTCGTTGGAAGATTACCTGTTCTAGTAACTCTAGATGAACTGAAAAAAGCGGATTTAATACGAATATTGACTGAACCCAAAAATGCCTTCGTTGAACAATATAGAGCATTGTTCAAAATGGAAGAGGTTGATCTAAAATTTAGCGAAGAAGCCTTGTCAGCCACTGCAGAAAAAGCAATAGAACAAAAGACCGGGGCTAGAGGGCTAAGGACAATACTAGAATCGACCCTTATGGAAGTCATGTTTGAATTACCCAGCCTGAGAGATATAACTGACTGCACAGTTGAAGCAGATGCGATTAGAGGAGATGCTCCTGTGAAACTGTCCAAGGACGGCGGAGAAATTATCGAACTGCCAACGCTTGAAAAAAAATCGGCCTAATTAGCTATCATCAGGTTCGATACCTACAACTTCTAAATGGAGCTCTTTCAGTTGGCTTTCTTCAACTACAGATGGGGCGTCAAACAAGGGATCCAACTGGCTCTGAGTTTTAGGAAAAGCTATAACATCTCTTATAGAGTCTTTTCCAGTAAGTACCATAATAAGTCTATCAATGCCTGGAGCTATTCCCCCATGCGGAGGTGCTCCATATTCAAAGGCATCTAAGAGCTGGGCAAATCTTTCACCAATCTCATCTCTAGTATATCCAAGAACAGCAAAAACATCTTCCTGTAACTTCCGGTCATGAATTCTGATACTTCCACTTGCCATCTCCAATCCGTTACATATTAAATCGTAAGATTGGGCTATAACCTTGGCAGGATCCTTCCCCATATAATCTTCATACCCGTCCCTCGGCATGCAAAAAGCGTGATGTGAGGCGTTCCAGCATCCACTCTCCGTGTCCCATTCGAACAAAGGAAAATCTGTAATAAAAGCAAAAT
>CEUY01000064.1_pt1 | contig 19255 bp, 21 predicted proteins | sample 361481 | NCBI WGS metagenome assembly CEUY01 (sample SAMEA2622737, study PRJEB7988) | marine metagenome | isolation source: saline water (ENVO:00002010), including
TTTATCCTCACCTTATTATGCAGTACAACATCTCCCCAGAGACCCTCTGGGAGACTAGACATTCCAGCGCGAGCGTTGAACGGCTTTTAAGAAAGGAGGTTGAGATTGATGGTGAGTTTTGTGTAGCACCTAATGGTGCACAGTATAGGAAAGATATTCATGGGTTCCTACCAGAAATTATGCAAAAGATCTATGACGAACGCACGTTATATAAGAAGAAAATGCTCCAAGCGAAACGGGATAATGAAGTTTCGCCAAGTGCCAAACTACAAAGAGATATTAGTAAATTCAATAACATCCAAATGGCTCGAAAAATACAGCTCAATTCGGCTTATGGTGCCATTGGAAACCAGTACTTTAGATACTACAACTTACTTAATGCTGAGGCGATTACTTACGGTGGGCAATTTAGCATCCGTTGGATTGAAAACAAAATGAACACATACCTTAATAGGGTATTAAAAACAGAGGAGATTGATTATGTTATTGCTTCAGATACTGATTCCATTTATCTTAATATGGGGCCTTTGGTCGAGACTGTATACAAGGGCAGAGAGAAAACTGATGAAAGCGTTGTCAGGTTCCTTGATAAGATCTGTGAAGTGGAACTTGAGCCTTATATTGAAAGTTGCTACCAAGAACTGGCCGACTACGTAAACGCATATGATCAGAAGATGTTCATGAAGCGTGAGAATATTGCTTCTAGTGGTATATGGACTGCTAAGAAGAGGTATATTCTTAACGTATGGGATAGTGAGGGTGTTCGTTATAAGGAACCTAAACTTAAGATCATGGGTCTTGAAGCAGTTAAGTCTTCTACACCAATGCCATGTCGTACTGCTATTAAAGAGGCATTAAAGATCATGGTGACTGGTTCAGAAGACGAACTTATATCCTTTATAGATACCTTCAGGAATGAGTTCGACTCATTACCACCTGAAGACATAGCATTTCCGAGGTCAGTCAATGGCTTACGCAAATTCAAAGCGTCAGGAACCGTGTATTCAAAGGGATGCCCTCTACATGTTCGTGGAACTTTGCTTTATAATTTTTATATCGCAAAAAACAAACTCGAATTCAAATATCCATTAGTTCAAGAGGGTGAGAAGATCAAGTATCTGTACTTAAGAGTTCCAAACAAAATGAATGAGAACGTTATCTCTTTCCTTAACACCTTCCCTAGGGAGTTGGACTTGGAGAAGAGTATAGATCGTGATGCCCAATTTAAAAAATCTTTCTTAGACCCTTTACGAATGATCACAAACGTGATAGGATGGGAAACAGAGAGAGTGTCCAACCTTGAATTTTTATTTGCATGACTTCATCATTTTTTAACGACATAGCGAAAACAATTGACAATGAATATGCTGGTCTCCTTTCTGAGGGTGGTGTGGGAGATATTGAATCTTTCATTGACACTGGTTCTTATATTTTTAATGCTCTCTGTAGTGGTTCAATCTTTGGTGGTGTACCAAGCAATAAGATCACTGCATTAGCAGGTGAGAGTGGTACTGGTAAGACTTTCTTTTGTTTGGGTATTGTTCAGAATTATCTGAAAGAGAACCCTGACGCAGGTGTAGTTTACTTTGAAAGTGAAGCTGCCATCACCAAAGACATGATAGATGAGCGTGGTATAGACGGATCACGTATGATTCTATGTCCTGTTACTACAGTACAGGAGTTTAGGACACAGGCAATACAAATATTAGACAAATATCTAGCATTGGACATAAAGGATCGTAAACCTATGATGTTTGTGCTAGACTCATTAGGAATGCTTTCGACTTCTAAAGAACTAGCAGATAGTGCAGAGGGTAAAGACACCCGTGACATGACTAGGGCACAAGTTGTCAAGGCAATCTTCAGAATACTTACCTTAAAACTTGGCAAAGCAAATGTCCCCTTACTTGTCACAAATCACACCTACGATGTTGTCGGTGCTTACATCCCCACAAAGGAAATGGGTGGGGGTAGTGGTCTTAAGTACGCTGCTAGTACGATCGTTTACCTCTCGAAAAAGAAAGAAAAAGACGGTAAAGATGTCATCGGAAACATTGTCAAAGCAAAGGCTGCTAAGTCACGTTTGACTGTAGAGAATTCACAAGTAGAAACGAGGTTATACTATGATGCTAGAGGTCTCGATAGACACTATGGACTCTTGGAACTTGGTGAGAAGTACGGAGTTTTCGCTCGTAAAGGCAACCGCATTGTTGTCGGCGATAGCTCCGTTTATCCTTCTGCTATTCTTAAAGATCCCGAAAAATACTTCACGGAAGAAGTGATGGAGAAACTTGACTGGGCTGCTAGTCAAGAATATAAGTATGGTACTGATAAGTCATGAAGATAGATTTATTTTCTACATCAATTCGTAAGTATGCTATCTCTAATAATCAACCTCATGTAGATTATTGGGATAATGAATACAAACAGGAAAGATTCAATGAAATATCTCCTGTAATTATGGCATATCCTAATGTACCCAATCCTTTATATCAAAATTATAGTGATATAATGGATCAGTTTATGGATGAGATTGGTGCTTCTGATACTCATTCATGGATCTTCCAAACATATGTTTTTAAAGCACTTGAGAAAGGTGAGAGTACAGATAGAATGGATACTCTACCAAGTCATTATACATTAACTCACTACATAAGTGATTGTAAGAAGTCAGATATGTATTGGCATCCAATACATCAGATTATTCGTACCTTTGATCCTGGTGTCAATGAATGGACTGACACTAGTGGGGTTTACGTAAACCAAGGAGATGTTATAATACATCCATCATGGATTGAATCTAATTCTCCTATGAATGAAAATCCTGATCTTAGAATGACACTATCAATTCCAGTGGTGATTAAAACGAATGAGCAAAGTTGAGAACCTAATATTAAAAAACCTTCTTCTTGAGGAGGAGTATGTTCGGAAGACTTTGCCATTCATTAAGTCAGAGTATTTTTCTGAGACACTTGAAAGGAATTTATTCAATGTAATTTCTAAATACTTCACTGCATATAATGCTTTACCTACTAAGGAAGCATTAGAGATTGAAGTAGGACATCTTGATACTATATCTGATGATCAGCATGGACAAATTGTGCAACTCATTAGAGATATTGATGATGAGAAGTCTGATCCTCAATGGATCTTAGATAGTACTGAGAAGTGGTGTAAGGAACGTGCTATTTACCTTGCTCTCATGGAGAGTATTAAGATTGCAGAAGGTAATGATGAGAAGAGAGCTACTGGTGCAATACCTAGTATACTTTCTGATGCATTAGCAGTGGGATTCGATACTCATGTAGGACATGATTACCTTGAAGACTACGAGCAACGATACGATTTCTACCATACCACTGAGGAAAAGATACCTTTTGATTTGGAATACTTCAACCGTATTACAAAGGGTGGACTTCCTAATAAAACTCTCAACATTGCTCTTGCAGGTACTGGTGTGGGTAAGTCTCTCTTTATGTGTCATGTTGCTAGTAGTGTGCTTCTCCAAAGCAAGAACGTTTTGTACATTACGTTGGAGATGGCTGAAGAGAAGATTGCGGAACGCATTGATGAAAATCTTTTAAGTCTTGATACAGATTCACTTCACCAGTTACCTAAGATGATGTTTGAATCTAAGGTACAGAAACTTGCTGCCAAGACACAAGGTAAACTTATTATTAAAGAGTATCCTACTGCATCTGCACACAGTGGACACTTTAGATCATTGATCAATGAGTTAGCATTGAAGAAAGATTTTAGACCTGATATTATATTCATAGATTACTTAAACATATGTGCATCTAGTCGTTATTCTAAGGTAGGCAATGTCAACTCTTACTCATACATCAAGGCGATTGCGGAGGAACTTCGTGGTCTGGCTGTGGAAGCAAATCTACCGATTGTCAGTGCTACTCAAACTACTAGGTCTGGTTTCGCTTCTAGCGATGTTGACCTTACTGACACGTCAGAATCTTTCGGACTCCCTGCTACTGCTGACCTTATGTTCGCTCTCATATCTACTGAGGAGTTGGAAGCGATGAATCAGATCATGGTTAAGCAGTTAAAGAATAGGTACAATGATCCTACGATGAATAAGAGATTTGTAGTGGGTCTTGATCGTTCTAAGATGAGATTATATGACGTAGAACAGTCAGCACAGGATGGTCTTACAGATGCTGGCCAAGATGAGATTGAAAATGTTAAGGAAGATTTGTCTAAGAAGTTTGCATCACTCAAAGTATGAGGGTTCTTGCTATACATTATGGCAATCATGATGCTAATGCTTGTATCTACGATGGTGAGGTCAAGCATTATTTTTTGGAAGAAAGATTTAGTGGTAAGAAGCATGATGATAAGCACTTTCATATCTATAAAAACATACTGAAGGTAGATGAACCAGTAGATCTTATAGTATTATCTTACTTTGGTGATAAGACATTTCTAGGTGATGATAGTTTAAAATTTACTAAGGTATTTCTTGAATCTTATAAGAGAAAGCATGGTAAACTTCCTGAAATTGTAAAGGATAGTCGTCATCATAAATTTCATGCAGTAGGTGCATACTATAATAGTGGATTCGATGATGCTCTTGTTGTAGTTATTGATGGTTCGGGGGGACTTTCTAAGGGATTGTTTGAAGCTGAGACTGTTTTTATAGGTGGTTCATTTGAGAGAGTATATGAGAATAAAATAAAATTATATCCTTGGATGAAAGGTCATTCTATGATGGGATTGGGTTATCTATATTCTGCTGCTGCGGTGCAGATGGGTGAAGGATGTCTTCAAGCAGGTAAAGTTATGGGACTTAGTGCCTATGGAGATGCACATACGACACATATAAAAGATGACTTGTATGTGGACGATGATTTGTTCCACTGTAAGGATATTCATCTCATGTTTTATGATGAGAATCATATGAATATAGCACAGGAATTATATGGTAAGAAAGGTCTTGATACTATTACAGAATTGACACAATCTAACTATAAACCCTATGCAGATTTCGCAAAAGAGGTGCAAATTGATACACAAAACGTGGTAGTTAAACTTGTACGGGAATCCTTAGCGAAAACTGGACTACATAATGTTTGCATGACTGGTGGTTATGCAATGAATATTATTACTAATAACTTATTGGTTGAAACTTTCCCAGACGTTGAGTTTTATTTTGAACCAATGTCTACAGACGTTGGCATTTCAGTGGGAGCTGCTATGCTATACTCTAAGGAGAGAACTCCATTAAAAACTACCTCATTTCACGGTTGGAAGTATGACCTATCAACATTCAGAGGAACACAAACCCTCGACACGAAAGGAGTTGCTAAACTCCTTCAAGAACAAAGAAGCATTGGAACTTATTTTGGACACGCAGAAGCTGGACAAAGAGCACTTGGAAACAGAAGCATCTTATTCAACCCGTTCGTTGTTGACGGAAGAGAAATAGTTAATAGAATCAAGAAGAGAGAATGGTATAGACCATTTGCTGCATCTGTGTTGCAGGAAGATGCACATCTATATTTTGACATGAAGACACCGAGTAGATTTATGACCCAGTGTTATACTGTTAAGAGTGATATTTCAATTCCTGCTGTAACCCATATAGATAATACCTGTAGAGTACAGACTGTCACTGATGGTATACTGTACGAACTGTTAAGTGAGTTGAAAAAACTCACTGGACATGGTATAATATTAAATACTAGTTTCAACCTAGCAGGGGAACCGTTAGTTGAAACACCACAACAAGCACTTGACATTCTTAGTAGGTGTGAGTTAGACTACGTTTGGTTCCCAGAGACTATGCAATTATTTTCATGACTATAGATTTTGATAGATACTCTCATTTCGTGGATGGTGTCACATCCGATACCAGTAAAGATTTTGTCTATCTTGCTGACCGTTTGGTTGAACTTGACAGAAAGGGTGCCAATATTGAACGTCTTACCACTGCTGGCGTTGGGCTTGCTGCTGAGTCTGGAGAGTTTCTTGAGATCGTTAAGAAGATGGTGTTCCAGGGTAAACCTTGGACTGACGACAATAGAGAGCATCTTATTATTGAGTTGGGTGACGTTATGTGGTATGTGGCACAAGCTTGTATGGCTTTGGACGTATCTTTTGACGATGTTATCAAACGCAATATCTCTAAGTTAGAGAAGAGATATCCAGGTGGTAAGTTTGATATAAACTACTCTGAAGTACGTGCAGAAGACGACCGCTAAGTTTCATCAAGCATTTCCTACTGTAATATACGAAGGACATATACCAGGTCATCTATCAGCACTCTATAAGAGTTTTGATGATGGTAAGTTTGATAATACAACTGGGAAAGTTACAGGGGAATTGAATGGTAAGGTTCTGATACATCAGGATCGTAGGCTTGAATCATTCTTCAAGCAGTTGAAGAAGGCTGCCAGAGAATATATAAATCATTTTTGTATAGAAGATTGTTTTGATATAAATTTTGTCAAGACATGGTTTACTATATGTGATCCAGGTCAGAGTGTTCCTATGCATTGGCATTCGTGTTCACATATTTCATATGTTTACTACATTCAGACACCAGGAGATCCAATAGTTTTACATAAAAGAAATAGTAACGAGTGGTTTGGAGATGCATTCCAGTTTAAAACGGAACACAATTATTGCAATGGTGATGGGTATGCTATCACACCTAAAGCTGAACATGTGGTTATGTTTCCTGGTACTCTTGAACATTATACTGCTCCAGAACATAGAGAACATCAACGAGTTAGTCTCGCTGGTGACATTGTATTGACGTTGAAAGATAGAACAGATACAGAATCGGGTTTACTACATCCTAGATATTGGAAACAATTCTAAATACTTAATAGTATTTTATAATTGTAATGGCATTAGTTCAGACAACCCCTGCTCAGATTCTAAAGCGTATCAGAACTCATGATGTTTGGGGTGAGATGCAACTTCTTTTTATGATTGCTGAAGGCAATAAGGATGCCAAGGACAAAGGTTGGATGTCATCAAACAAATGGTTTTACGAAGAGAGTTGGGATAAGCAGTCCTTTGGAACCAAGACAGGTAAGAAGATGATTACCTTTAAGTCTGCATATGATAGGGTTGATAAGATTATAGAAGCACATTCAAGGGGTAAATATGTTAGTCCAAAGATTGCGAGAGTAAAGAAGACTGATGAGCCAAAGTTTGGTAGGAGTATTGATGCAGGAAAACCTTATATATTTCTCTGGGTAGGGAACCAGATGGTAAAATTCCAAGGAACTAAAGCAACTAGTGGTAGTGCAACTAAAATTAATGCTTCTACTAAAACTAAGATGCAGGAGATTGGTTCTGCATATATTTTTTACCTTGCACTCTGTGAAGGAGGGAACTGGTCAACTTGGGATAAACTGTATGAAGATCCTCGCGTTATAGAAGTTCTTGGTAAAGGAGTTTGGCCTCATTTTGCTAAGAATGATGATGCATGGGAGGATGATGGTCAGGAGTGGTGTGTAAACTTTTGGATTCAACAGAAAGCATTATTGAGTAAACTTGGAAGTGGAAACTGTTTATTTGATAGGTACATCCATTCAGATGAGGCTATGAAATTTTTACCACATGCGGGTAGTCCAACCAAAACTTTCATGGAATATGTTACTGGGATTGTAGGTAAGATGGGTGTGAAGGGTAAGGATAACTGGAACCCTGCTGATATATGGTTGATTGATAGTAAATCAGAAGAAGCTGCGAGAGCAAGTATAGATAAGATTCTTTTTGATAAATCTGTTGAGGAAGATGTTAAACGTCTACAGGTTAATCATTTAATGAGAGGGTACTTTAATAGTCATAAAATATATGGCATATCCCTTAAGAAGGTTACTAAAGATCCAGCTAGTATAGTTTACTTCAATACTAAAGAAGAATTCTTTACGGATAACTGGGTTGGTAAGGGATATACTGGTAAAGGTACTGATGATACTGTTATGAAGTATAGTAATGCTATATGTAAGCTGGGATTGGATGAGGATAATACACTTGAGACACAGGATACTTGGTTTATTGTTAACGATACTTACCATTTGGGTGCAACATATAAATTTCAGATTAAAGCAAACAATAGTTCAGAGATGTCTGGACTGAAGTATGAAGCTACTGCTGAGGGGCATGGTGATGCTAGATTAGGTAAAGCAACTGTTGATGAGGTAATTAAAGCAATTAATACTTATTCAAAGGGTCCAAAAATGGAGAAAGACAAGATGAAGTATGCTCAGAATTGTGACCAGTTCCAGAAGCGCAATTTAGGTACTCCACCAGGATCTAAGTCATGGAAAGATGTAGTTGGTTACTTATGGGATAATAAAACAACATTTAATATTGATTTTGGTAGTGTAGATAGTAAAGAAGAATGTTATAGCAATCTGTGTGTAGCAATGACTAAGGGTATTGATGGAACAAAACCTCATGTTGTTAATTCAAAACTCCAGCAAATTAGGTGGCTCTATTGTTTCTTTAATGGGATTAAAAATGATGATAAGGATAGATTTTCAACAAAATTAGTATGGTTATCAATGAAAGCTGGTAGAGATTATGGACCATTTGCCAAGATATATTAATGAGTAAGAACACACACTTAGAACACTTAGAAGATAGTCTTCTAATGGATGGGAAGCAGGGTGCATTAGATGCACTCACTTTCTTGGATGACTTATGTTCTATGTTTGTTGGCCAACCAGATCAAAATGCATCCGTTACTGTTAAGTGGGATGGATCTCCTGCTATATTTTGTGGTAAGTATCCAGGTAGTGATAGAATCTTTGTTGCTACTAAGTCAGTCTTTAATAAGGATGCAAAGATTAACTATAGTAAGGATGATGTCAAACGGAATCATGGTCATGCTGCTGGACTTGTAGAGAAATTGAATTCTTGTTTGGAATATATTCCTAGACTTAATCCTCAAGGTGTATACCAAGGAGACCTTCTGTTTACTGATGATGCTAAGGAAGGATATATTGATGGTAAGAAGTGTATTATTTTTACACCTAATAAGATTACATATTGTATTCCAGAGGGTGATGAGTTATATGATAAAGCTAAGAGGGCAGGTTTTTGTGTAGTATTTCATACCAGATATGTTGGTGATAGTATAGACAGTTTATCTGCTAGGTTTGGTGGTGATTTTCATTTGACTGAACAGGATGATATCCTTATTATTAGTGCCGAGACTGAATCACTAGGTAGCAGTACGTTGATTACTGAAAAAGAGATTAAGAAGTATAGAGATACAAGGAAGGAAACTCTTAAACAAATTGAGATCGCTGGTGATCTTATGGATCTTATGGCTGAGCATATTGGATCACCAAAGAATACATGGTTGCTTGGACCAAACATGAAGATCTTTTTTAATAAGTTTGTACGTGATAGAAAACCAGTAAGTAATCCTGATAGGTTTGCTCAGGAGTTTTGTGATTGGTGGAATGCTAGGTTGAAGAAGGAGATTGCTAGTAAGAAACAACCTAAGTCAATTTCTAAATACAAATTGCATAGGAGGGATGGTAGAGAAATTGTAAATAATAATATGAAAGAGCTTGCTGCACTTGTTACAGTATATAAATCTATACAAGATGCTAAGCTTCCTTTCATTGATAAACTTGGAGCTACACAAACTAGGTTTGGTACTTTCTTTAAGAAGGAAGATGGTTATCAAGTTACAAAACCAGAAGGTTATGTTGCTATTCAGTATGGTAAGAAAGCATATAAGATTGTTGATCGTTTAACTTTCAGTGCTGAGAACCTGAACAAATCACCTAATATCTAAGATGGCTGATGAATTAAAAAGAGTTGTATTCTGTTGGGGTAGGATGAATCCACCTACGATAGGCCATGAGAAGCTGATTAACTTTACTATTAGCAAGGCTGGAACTGATGATTGGTGGGTTATGGCCACTCATTCACATACTCCTGGTAAGGAGAAAAATCCTATAAGTTATGAGGATAAGATTAGGTACTTGAAGAAGATGTTTCCTAAACATGCTGACCATATCTATGAAGGACCACACTCGCAAACTATTATTAAAGTAATGCAATTCCTTCAGCCAGATTATGATCATGTTGTAGGTATTGTTGGTGATGATCAATATGCTTGGCTTAATAGGCTCTTACCAGAACGAAATGGTACAGAGGATTATACTTTTGATAAGATAGAAGTGCTGAGTGCTGGTGCAAGAGCTGCTGATGCTAAGGGAGCTGCAGGTGCATCATCTAGTAAGCAAAAAGAATTCGTTAAGAAGAATGATATTACAAGTTTCAACTCTTATCTTCCAGATACTTTATCCATAGGTGAAAAGAACAAACTGTTTGCGCTGACCAAAAAAGGTATGGGCTTATAAATAAACTTGATATGTACACATATATTAATGAAATCTTTCTCTGACTTTGCTAAAAAGACTCAGGTTGCGGAAGCAAAAATCACTCGTGACAAGTTCTATAAGAACGAAGTATATAAAAAAGGTGAGTGGGTTTTAACTGAGAACGGACAGGTAGGAAAGATCTTACGTCGTGGACCTAACTATGTACTATGTCTAACTGCTGAAGATACAACCTTCCGCACTTGGATCACTGACATACAAGAAGTTTTCGAGACTGGAACTGATGCATATCGAGAGTATGTTATGTCGCTTACTCCTGGACAGAAGGTACAGAAACCTGCTGGCACAGTTGAAGTTAAGCAAACAATCCCAACAGACCCCAAAAAAGATAAGATGGATCACCACGAGGAAAAGACTTTAGCACAGTTAGCTGCAGAAACAAGTCTAAACACAAAGTTTAAAAGTGTCGAAGAGACATGGAGATTTGATTACTCCGCTAAGATAGGTAATACAGACATCAAAGGCAAAGGAGCTGATGGTGTAGGTGGTGGTGATGCACCAGGTATGAAACTTGCTGAACCGAAAGGTGAAGAAGGGAAGCCTGATGTAAAGAAAGTAAAACATTCATGCGTTACCAAAGTGGAGCACCCAGAGTGGGGATCTGGTAACTGTCTTAGTGAGATGCATACACTAGACGAGGATGGGAATGTATCTCACTATGATATTATGTTTGAGCATGGTATAGAGAAAGCAGTACCTGCTGAATCATTTGAAGTAGTTAAAGAAGTTGTGCATGAGCACGCAGCTGATCCAAGATCACAAAATCCTGATGAAGTAAATCCAGAACTACCTGCAGGACCACACGGAACTGTATATGTAGAACCTGCAATTAAATCAGAAGGTAAGAAATCCTATACTAAGAAGGGTTCTGATACGAAGATTGGAAAGGAACAAAACAAGCGCAATGAAACAGTAGGAGAGAAGAGATCTTTCTCAACTTTCAGGAGCATCTCTGAAAAAAAGTAAAAGGCCCCGTTGAGATCATGCCTCAACTGGATGATCCTGATGGGCGCAAGCCATCTGAAGAGAAGATGAAGAAGGTTCCTAAAGAGAAATTAAAGGAAGCTTGCAATCATACGAAAAAAGGTGTAGACTGTCCAGTACACGGATTAAAGGAGTGTCCCCCAAGGGATACTGACCCATAATATATGAGAAAGATTTGGCAAGAGGATATGATATCACATCTATCCTCATTTCAGAATGTAAAAGTACATCATAAATGGATCATCCCAGAGATTCTAAAGTTTGTAGAAACAAACCAACCCATCTTAAAGGAATGGGTATTAGATAAGTGGGTTGAGGATAGGAACCTTGGCAGGGTGCAGCTTTGGGATGGCTCATGGACAGTCATCCCTATGCCACTTAATGCTGTAGGTGATACAGCAACAGAAGAAGACTTTGAACTCAGCGAAATGGTTTCATTCGTTGAGTTATTTAATACTACGGTAGAGAAGGTACAGGAAGTACTACCCAAACTAACTGAGAGTATGAAGAAGTGTTGTCCTGTATTTCATTTAGCATTGCAACCTGAGATAGATTCTAAGATATTAAAGAGTTGTACTATAAGTAAGTTATCTCCAGGTACAAAGATCAATCCTCATAGTGGTGACATAGATTCATTGAGGTTGCATGTACCTATAGTTACTGATCCAGGTGCATGGTTAAGTGTACGTGGTCGTAAGAGAACATGGGAGGTGGGAAAACCATTTGCTTTCCATGATCACGATAAACATTGGGCACAACATAACGGTACTCACGACAGAATTGTAGTTATACTTGACTATTCTTTGTCACAACTTGAAAAGGAAGGTGTCGTTATGGAGAAATGGGAAGATGAAGAGGACTATATATAACAGCGTTTTACATAACCATGATTAATTTTTTAATGCCCATTGCTATAAGTATCATCAATAAAGCAGTTGATAGGATACCTGATGACCTTGATTCTGTAATCAAAGATTTCCTAATTAAGTTGCTTAAGAAGGCAGCTGCTAAGACAGGAAACAAAGTAGATGATGAACTAGTTGCTGCTTTAGGTAAGGCACTACTAGAGTCATGATCTAATAAATAAAATATAGGAAACTTATAGAATTGGAGCGTCCCAATGTCCCTTTACGGAAGTGACGATAGCAACGCCAACAAAACCAAAGCGGAAATTGGTGTCGCAAAATCGTCTAACACAAAAACTATTGTCTTTATAGATGATACAGAAGCACAACTAGCAGTCAATAAAAACAAAGGACTTAGCGGTCCTGGCTGGTGGGCTGTCGATACATACACAGACTGTCATGGTAAGACACGCTTCAAAACAGAACATCTAGTAAACATTTGTGGACCTGAAGCTAACGCATCTGAGACACAAGCAGATGATACACTCGGTGCAGACGTTGCTTCTGTAATCACACCAGGAACAGTTGCTAACGTAACTACATACGCTCCTGCTGGTGCGGTTGCAGTATTCAGTGACAATGGTGGTGCTGATGGATCCAGAACTGTTGGAACATACACAATAACTGATGCTGCTGGTTCAGGATCTGGTACAGGTGCTGACTTCACAGTTGAAGTTCCATCTGGCGGTGATCCAACCATCACTCTTGTATCTGGTGGTACAGGTTATGCAGATAACGAGACAATAACAATCGCTGACGCATCACTTGGTGGTGGTGGCGGTGCTGCTGTTGTTGTCACAGTTACAACTGCTGCTACAGCTGCTGCTACATTCACACTTTCTGGTGCATCTTCTACTGGATCAGGTGCTTCGCTCACCTATCAGTGGCAGAGACAGGAATCTGGCAACACCAACTGGTCTAACCTTGCAGGTAAGACATCAGCTAATACAGGATCCCTTACAGGACTTACTGCTGCTGCTGACAACGGTGCCAAGTACAGATGTGTAGTTAACAACAGCATTGGTGGTACTACAGCATATAGTACTGCAGGTACACTAACTGTTAACGACAGAACGTAATGACGCATGAGATTTGATGAATTGAACGAGGACAATTACGTTCTCTTTGCTATTAAACATTATGATAACCCTCAAGCGGCAACGAAGGAAGATTTCTTTGAGGACATGAGACGCTTTAAGTATATTAAGCGTCTCCTCAAGAAATATCATAAGGGAACTGAGGTCAAACTCAGTCTTCTTTTGAATCATATTATAATAATATACAATGTATTCGGTGACGCTGCACCATTACTTCTCTTCTATAAAATGGAAAGAGATTACTGGTCAGATATTAAAGCAATCATGATGTTTTTAAATAAGTATCCTCAAGTGGATGAGAGTGAAAGTCTTAGAGCGATTGCTGTTAATGATTGTATACTAGAAGAACTTAGGCAACTATAATGGAAGGAGGACCACCTACCAACGTTGGACCAATTAACACCGCTACCACTGGTAAGGGTGCTATAATGGGATTCGATCCTGTTTTAAAGTTCTCTCGTAGATCTACTAAAGCACGAAAGAAAAAAGAATCTGCTAGTAAACAATGGGAACATCGTAGAGATGATCCAACCTACATAGATGGTAGGAGTAAACAGGCTCGTAAACTTATTAAACGTCTTACTAAGAAAAAGAAAATGGCTGAGGAACTAATCAAAGAAGATGAGAAGTCATCTGGAGCTGGTGGTGAGACTACCAAACAGGCATACAAATTTATAAATCAGAAGCGTAAGGTTCAGAAGAAGCAAGAGCGTGAGAAGCGTGCTTCCAATCGTAAGAAAGAGATTGAATTAATCTCTCGTTCTAAGGCTGCTGACTATGCTAAGAAAGGTAAGGAACGTCAGAAGAAGTTAGCAAATCAAATAAAGACACAGAAGAACTCCTTTGAGTTTGGTGATGGTCTAGTGTATCTTGAATCACTATGTGAGTTGGCTGATGAAGGTAAGATTACAACCTTCTTCTTCGCTGATGACACTGAACTAGAGTTGACACAAGAGCAAGCATCTGTTATAGTTGATAGGTTCAATCAATTATCAGAAGAGCATAAAGAAAAACTTGTTGGTATGCTTCCAGAGAGCAAGGAAATCTTTACTACTTTCATGACCATGTAATATGAAGCTTGGATATTGTGATATATTAACTGAAGAACAATCCAAGAAAGTAGTACAAAGTGTAGACAAACTAGAAAAACTTTGGATCCGTAGGGCACCAGTCCCTATGGATTTTTTTACTGTCGGTGCAGTAACTTACATGGAAGGTGTAACTAGTATTGGAAAGTATCATAAGCATAAGGAGGTTTTAAATCCTGTACTTAAGAAACACTTTGGATGGGTTTATGATATTCTTTGTGAGAAGTTTTCGGAGTTGCTTGGTGATCCAGTAGAACTGGATGATAAGTTAGCTTACCCTGGGTTCCATGTCTTTGGTCATAAACCAGGTCAAGTCTCTGCACCTGAGTGTGCTGATAGGTTTACTAAACCTTTAGCATCTTTGCATGTTGATATCCAGTATAGAGATCACATGCCTATATGGAAGACTTATGATGAGTATGATTTAGAAGAACCATTTTCATTTACTCTACCTTTAGAGCTACCTAAGCATGGTGGTGGTCTTTTTGTATGGGACTGGATGAACATGGATAAAGAGATGATTGCTAAGTTTAATTTTCAATCAAACTCTGATAAGGATGCAACCCTTAAGACTTTTATGGAACATGCTGAGGATGTAGACTTCAAGAACCGTCCAGAGTTTTATGAATCAAATCCAGCATTACAACATACATTAGAAAGAGTTACTACAACTGCTGATGAATTCATTAGAGGTGTTGGTGATCCTAGAGAGAGTAAAGAGTTCTGGGATAATGGATCAATACCTATGAAGTATGATCCTATATACGATACTAAACCAATGGTTATGCCCTATACAATAGGAGAATCATGCTATCATACTGGGCATGTATTGCACCAGATAGTTCCAGGTTATAAACTTACAACTGATGATAGAAGAGTTACTTTGCAAGGACATGCTGTGAGATGTGATGGGATATGGAGACTTTACTTTTAGGATTTAATAGGATACCTGTCCTTACTGAGGAAGAGAATGAACGTGTGTTCCAAGAACTCCTTGGGATGAGGAACATATGGTTAGCAAGGACTAACTGGCATCCAGCATTAGAAATAGCAGGAGCAGATAGTGGTATAGAGGATTATGTTCATTACTATACTGTTGGTGCTACTCTCTATATGGATGCTAGGGATAGAGGATGGAAGTTTTATCATAAACTATATCAAATGTATAACCGTGTTCTTAGGAAGAAACTCGGATGGTTATATGATAAGTTTATAATAGAACTACAGAAAGAATTAGGAGATTGTGAGTATGAGGATGGTCTAGGTCTTCCAGGGTTTCATATCTATGAGTTCGATCAAGCACCTGATCAGAGAAAGCATCATCGTTGTCTTCATTATGATGGACAGTGGTGGTATGGTAGGAATCATTTCAGAAAGAAGTATAAGGATATTGATTTCAAGAACCAGTTAAGTTACACCTTTAGCATTAAGGTACCTCATAATGGTGCTGCTATTGCATTGTGGGATCTTCCAGAAGAACATAAGAGGAAGGCAAATGATATTAAGTATTGGATATACAGAGACATCATAGGTAGATATGAGAACGTAGAGTATGTTAAGGAGATAAAAGCAGGTAATACTATTGAGGATCCATGGAAGTATAAATTGTTTGATGATGATTGTGGTGACTTGGAGCAGTATGTCCCAATTATTATTCCACATATAGAAGGGTATTCATTCTATTACTATGGTATGATCATGCATCAGATGATTTTAGGAGATAGTTTTAAGAAGGGTGATTATAGGATTACATTTCAAGGTCATGGTTTGAAGTGTGATGGTAAGTGGAGGTTATTCTGGTGAGCATCTGGGGATTTGTAGATGTATATAAATTACATCCCAAGTTTGATTTGATACATGAAAGATTTCCTGACATCCAGAAAGAGTTTCGTGATAATCTAGAGAGTTTAAAGTTTGGCCATTGGTATGATGATGTAGCACACTCTAAGAGTGGTGGTGTTTATAATCCAGTTGCTGCACCTCTCTATGGTGAGATGGATGAGCAGCAGGAACAACTTTGTATGATAGAACAGTTTGAGCAGGATATGTTTCAGTGGCAAGGTCTACGTGCTCATAAGAATGTCAATTGGTTACCTACTCTTTCTCAAACTTTAATTGATATAGGAATTACTAGGAGAGCATCTATTGCTAGTATGAAACCCAAGGCAAAGATACCATTACATAGGGATGGAGATCCTAATCCCCCAGATGGTATTGTTTTACGTGGCATCATTGGACTGGACGTGCCCGTAGAAGAGGGGAAGAGGTGTTATATCATGGTAAGGAATAGACCTAAGAAAACATGGCACACAAGGGATATTAAGAACGAATCAGTATGCTTATTTCAACCTAATGCAATTCACTCAGTCATTAATCAGATTAATGGGTGGAGATATGTGGTTCTATTTGATACCGTAGTACGGTTCCAAGATTATCCTGAGTTGGTTTCTACTTGTAGATCTACAGGGGTATGGGCTAACCTTGATTAATATTCTAAAGAAAAAATGAAGAGGATAAATACTCAGGATGGGACAAGGGGTAAACGTGACAGACGTTAACAATGCAATTATAATACGTCTGGAAAAGATCGTAGATTCCTTACAGGATAACTCTGTAAAGATGAGCCAACTTCTGGCAGTTCATTCTGAGAAGTTGGATAAGCAGGACAGAATAGATGCAGTTCTTTTTGAGAAAGTAGAGAGTGTCCATCGAGAAGTAAATCGTAAAGCAGAGGAGATAAAGAAGGGTTGTGAAAGAGATATCAGAAAAGTTGATGACCGTCTTCAGGTCATGGAGAAGAAGATGTGGTCTATTTTTGGTGGTCTTGCTATTATATCTTTCTTGGTTAGTCCAGTCGGACAGAAAGTAATCCGTCCACTCTTGACAGCACCGCCAGGATCTGCTACAGTAATACCACCGCTAAGACAAATGGATGAGTTATCTGGATACCAAGTATCTGAACTTGGCATCAGCATCACTACAGAAGTACAAAAGACTTAAGCCTGGCGTATGGACATTCCGTTGTCCTTACTGTGGAGATTCAAAGAAACATAGAAATAAGACCAGAGGATATATCTTCTCGGTTAAAGGGGATCATGTGTTTAAATGTCACAACTGTGGTATCACACGATCCTTTTCTAATTTCCTAAAGGATCAGGCTCCTCATGTGTATGATGAGTATGTGATGGAGAGATATAAGGAGGGTACTACAGGTAAAAATGTACCTAAACCTGACCTTAATAAGTTTATTACAAAACCTGATTTCAAACCGAAACGAAAGGTTAATCTCGAACCTCTCTCCAGTCTAAATAAATCACATCCAGCAAAGGTCTACGCATTAGGGAGGGGAATACCAGAGAATAAAATTAATCAATTATACTACTGTCCAGAGTTTAAAAAATGGACAAACACAAAGAAACAAACGTTCTCCAGTATCTCTAATGACGAGCCCCGAATCATCATTCCACTCAAGGATAAAGATGGAAACCTTATAGGTTTTCAGGGTAGATCTATGGAAGCAAATCCTAAGATGAGATATATTACAGTGATGCTGGAAGAGGATGCACCTAAACTATTTGGACTTGATAAGATAAATGAAAGTGAACCAATTTACATCGTGGAAGGACCGATTGACTCCCTCTTCTTGGACAATGCCGTTGCGATGGCTGGGTCTGATGTTGATATTCGGTCGTTTGGTTGGGGCAATTATATTTGGGTTTATGATAACGAACCTCGTAGTAGACAAATCACAGACAAACTCTCCAAGTCAATCGACCACGGAGATAAAGTAGTGATTTGGCCAAATAATATTGAGCAAAAGGACATCAATGATATGTCCAATGCTGGCATTAATGTAAAAGATGTGGTACAATCTAATGTGTACCAAGGATTAAAAGCAAAGTTACAACTATCAAACTGGAAGGTATGAGCAACGGAATTAAAGTAGTTAAGAGAGATGGTGTAGAAGAACCCATCAATTTAGAGAAAGTTCACAAGATGGTGGAGTTTGCCTGTGAAGGATTAGCAGGTGTATCTGCTAGTCAAGTAGAGATACAATCAGGTTTACAGTTCTTTGATGGTATAAAGACTAGTCAGGTACAAGAGATTCTGGTTAAGTCTGCATCTGATTTGATTGATTTAGATCATGTTAACTATCAGTTTGTTGCTGCTAGACTATTGTTGTTTGGATTACACAAGGCAGTCCATAACCATTATGAAAAGACACCACCTCTTCCTAATCATATAGAGGCATGTGTAAAGAAGGGTGTGTATGATCCTGGTATTGCTACTAAGTATACTCCAGAGGAGTGGCAAGAGATTGACAGTTGGATAGATCAAGGTCGTGATTACCTTTTCACTTATGCTGGATTGAGACAGGTAGTAGATAAATATTTGGTACAGGATAGAAGCACTGGGGAACACTATGAAACCCCACAGCAAATGTATATGATGATTGCTGTGACTTTATTCCAGAATTATCCACAGGAGACGAGGTTAGATTATGTCAGAAGATACTACAACGCAGTCAGCAAGCACAGAATCAACATCCCAACACCAGTCATGGCAGGGGTGCGAACCCCTTTACGACAGTTTGCATCCTGTGTTCTCGTTGATGTTGATGACACGCTTGACAGCATCTTCAGCAGCGACATGGCTATTGGTTACTACGTTGCTCAAAGGGCAGGAATTGGCATCAATGCGGGTAGAATCCGTGGTATCAATGCGAAGATCCGTGGTGGAGAAGTTCAACACACGGGTGTCGTCCCGTTTCTCAAAAAATTTGA
>CEUY01104263.1_pt1 | contig 19218 bp, 16 predicted proteins | sample 361481 | NCBI WGS metagenome assembly CEUY01 (sample SAMEA2622737, study PRJEB7988) | marine metagenome | isolation source: saline water (ENVO:00002010), including
CCTGTCGGAGCTCTAATAATTAAAGGAACAGAAATTTGACCACCAGACATATATCTTAAATTTGCAGCCATATTCACTATCTGATCAAAAGCAACTAAAGAAAAACTCATAGACATTAATTCAACAATAGGTTTTAAGCCTACAGTAGCAGCACCTATACCTGCACCAATAAATGTTGCTTCAGAAATAGGTGTATCTTTAATCCTATCCGAACCAAATTCTTCTAAAAACCCTGACGTTATAGCATATGCTCCACCATATTCTCCTATATCTTCTCCCATCAAAAATACAGAAGGATCATTATTCAATGCTTCTCGTAATCCTTTCTGAATCGATTGTCTAATTGTCATTAAAGTCATAATTTCAAGCGTAAATATCTTTTTTAAGATCTTCCAAAGAAGGCTCAGGACTTTTAATAGCATATTCTACTGCTTTTGATATTTCATCCTGAACTTGATCTTTTATTTTTTTTAACTCATCTTGAGTACAAATATTTTCATCAACTAAGTATTTTTCAAATGATTCTATAGGATCTCTTTTCAACCAATAATTCAACTCATCTTGAGATCTATATTTTGCAGGATCAGCCATAGAGTGACCTGAAAAACGGAAAGTTTTTGCTTCAATTAAGATTGGCCTACTATTATTTCGTATGCTATCTAATGATTTTTTTGTTATATCTAAAACTTCCAACACATTCATTCCATCAACAATTTCTGCGTGAATACCATAAGACTCTGCTGAAGAATGAATATCTCTTCCTTCAGCTCTAGTATTTTCAACATGAGAGCCCATACCATATAGATTATTCTCCAAAAAGAAAAGTACAGGAAGTTCCCAGAGAGAAGCAAGGTTCAATGTTTCATGAAAAGTTCCCTGACTTACAGCACCGTCACCAAAAAATACTAAAACTACACTATTTTCTTTCTTATATTTACATGCTAATGCAATCCCTAGAGCTAAAGGCAATTGAGCACCTACTATTGCATGACCACCCATAAAATGTTTTTTAACATCAAAGAGATGCATTGATCCACCTTTACCTTTACTTACTCCTGTAGATTTACCGAATAACTCAGCCATAACAGAATTAGTATCTAAATCACGTGCTAAAGCATGCCCATGATCTCGATAATGGGTTACAACATAATCTTCTTCTCTCAAGGCTGAAATAGATCCTACTGCAATAGCCTCTTCGCCTATATAAAGATGAAGAAATCCTCGAATAAAACCTTTTGCATAATTCTCCCCACAAGATTCTTCAAATTCACGAATCAAAATCATTTTCTGTAGAAGATTAAATAATTCTTTTTTACTTAAATTACTTTTATCCATATTAGAAGAATACACTGAAAATATTGTGATTTACAATTATATGTAACTAGCAGATTTTAAAACATTTTCTAATAACATTGCTATTGTCATTGGACCCACACCTCCAGGAACTGGAGTAATCATAGAAACTTTATTCATTAAAGAATCAAAATTCACATCTCCAACTATTCTATATCCTTTATTATTAAAATCATCTTTTACTCTATTAATTCCTACATCTATAACTATTGATCCTTCTTTAACCATACTTTCATTAATAAATTCTGGTTTTCCTACCGCAACAATTAAAATATCTGCATTTTTTGTGTGGTTTATCAAATTTTTAGTTTTCGAATGGCATAACGTTACAGTTGCATTAGCATTAACTTGATCATTTGAAAATAAATTAAATAAAGGTTTTCCTACTATATTGCTCCTTCCACATATAACAATATTTTTACCTTCAATTTCAACTTTCGATTCAATTAAAAGTTTCTGTATACCTAAAGGAGTAGCAGGAATAAATCTAGGTCTATTTAAAGCCAATAATCCTGTATTCGATGAAGTTAATCCATCTACATCTTTAAGAGGATTAATTATATCTAAAATTTCTCTTTGATTAAGATGTGAAGGTAAAGGTAATTGAACTAAGATTCCATGATAATCAGGGTTAATATTTAATTCATTTATCTTATCAATGACTTGTCCATTTTTTACATTATCATCAAATTTGAATAATTGTGTAGATATTCCTACTTTTTCACAAGTTCTAATTTTCGCAGAAACATATGTTAGAGAAGCATAATCGTCTCCAACTAAAATTATTGCTAATTTAGGGGAATAAGAATCAGCTTGAATTTTTAATTGAACTTTTTCTTGAATATTTTTTATGATTTCTTTAGAAATATTCTTTCCATCAATAATTTTCATTTTTTCTTAGTATTGGGGTTAAAATATCTAGTATGTAATTTAATTGATATGACTTCAAAATAGTATCATGTTAATTATAAGGGGGCTAATTTGATTAATGTAGGAATAGATATCATTGAAATAGAAAGAATCGAGAACGTAAAGATAAAATATCCAAAAAGATTTCTAGAAAAAATTTTTACTGAAAACGAAATAAATTATTGCCGTGACAGAACTCCTCAATTAGCTGCTAGGTTTGCTGCAAAAGAAGCAATGATGAAAGCATTGGGAACAGGAATTCGAGGAGTTGGATGGAAAGACGTGGAAGTCATAAGAAATAGAGGACAAGCTCCCCAGATAAAACTATCCGGAAGAGGGAAAAAAATTGGGGATAAAATAGGACTAAAAAACACATCTTTGAGTATTTCACATTCTAAATTCTATGCAGTTGCTTGTGTTACTATTGAAACTTTTAAATAGATTATGGTCTTGAAAAAATGAATAAAATAGTTACATCAAAAGAAATGAAACTAATAGAAGATCAAATTTTTCTTTTAGGTGTCACATCAGATGAACTTATAGAAAAAGCTGCTAAATCTATATCAAGCTTCATAGAAAAACAATTTTCCAATTTAAATAATAAATCTATTTTAATTTTAGCTGGATCTGGCAATAATGGACTTGATGGAATTATTACAGCAAAAAATTTAACTAATAAATTTAAAAAAACAGAAATTTGGATTTTATCAAAGAATAAAAAAATATTAAAAAATTTAAAGGTAATAAAAAAATATAATTTAACCCATAAAATTATTGACAACTTAGATGAAAAAGATCTATTAAAATTAAAACAATTTGATTTGATATTGGATTCAATAATTGGAATAGGGGCAAAATTTCCATTAAGACAAGATACTGTAAAGTTACTTGAAAACTTAGGAAAATCAATTAATCATAAAAAACAAGTAGTAATTTCCATAGATAATCCAAGCAATTTAGATAGTGATAAAGGTAATATTTTAACAAAAAATTTCAAAGCAGATTTTACTTTGATGGTTGGATATCCAAAATTAGGCTGCCATATAGCCCTTAAACCTGAAATAGTAGGAAATTTGATTACTTTAGATATCGGTATAGATGAAAAAAATATTAATTGGAAATTTCCAAAAAGACATCTGCTTGATAAAAAATGGGCTACGAAAATATTACCTAACAGACCTTTAAATTCTTATAAAGGAACTTCAGGCAGCACCTTAATTATTGGAGGATCAATAAATTACCCTGGAGCAGTTTTTTTTACTGGATCTTCAGCAACGAAAACTGGTGTAGGGCTAGTAGGCCTAATGATTCCAAACAATATCTATAATACTATTGCTAAAAAGTTACCAGATGCGATATTTTTTCCTGTAGAAAAATTCAGAGAAAAAACCTCTCTTACATTTTTTTCAAGATTTACATCAATAGCAATAGGACCAGGAATGGGAATAGATGAAGAAACAAAACAATTTACTCTAAATACATTGAAAAATATATCTAACAGCAATTTAACAACACAAAAAATCATCTTAGATGCTGATGCCCTTAATCAAATATCTTTTGAAAAAGAATGGTGGAACAAAATACCCAACAAATGTATTTTAACTCCTCATTTTGGAGAAATGTCTCGATTAACAAAAATCTCAATACAAGAAATTCAAAAAAATAAAGTTGAAATCACACAAGAATTCAGCTCAAAATGGAATCAAATAATTGTATTGAAAGGTTCAAATACAATTATATCTCATCCTAACGGAAGACTATTAATTAGTCCTTGGGCAAATAGTGGCCTGGCAAAAGCAGGATCAGGAGATTTATTAACAGGAATTATTAGCGGTCTTTCAGCACATTCACATCTAAATTCTTTTGAGTCAGCTTCGCTAGGTGTATATTTACATGGTTTATCAGGAAATCTAGCAACAAATTGCAAAGGAGTATATGGTATGACTTCAACAAATATTTTAGAAAAAATCCCAGAAGCATTCAGAAAAATACAACTCAATTAAATTATGTTATTGGCAGTAGATATTGGAAATACAAATATTTCTATGGGAATATTCCAAAATGAATCTCTTATTATGAAGAAATCATTAAAAACTAATTTAAAATTATCACAAATAGAATATCAAGATAAAATTTTCAACTTTTTTAATAAAGATTTTCAAAATTACAAAGATCTCAATGGAGTAATCATTGGATCAGTTGTTCCTTCAATAACTAATCATATAAAAGACTCCATTCAAAAAATCACAAATGTAAATATACATATTATGAATTCTGAAACAAAAACCAATCTTGAGATACTTTATAATAAACCATCAGATGTTGGTTCAGATAGAATATGTGATGCTGTAGCAGCAACATCTTTATACCCAAATAATAAAATTATTGTAGATTTTGGAACTGCAACAGTTTTTGATGCCATTACAGAATCTGGAAAATATTTAGGTGGCGCTATTTCACCTGGTATAGAAGTAGCATCAGAAGCTTTATATATAAACACTTCTTTATTAAATAGAATTAAAGTAACCCCAACAAAAAAAATTATCGGTAACAACACTAATGATTCTTTACAATCAGGATTATTCTGGGGATATCTTTTCCTTGTAGAAGGAATGATAACAAGTTTCAAAAAAGAAATCGAAGAGTATACAAATAGTAAAAAAATATTTGTAATAGCAACAGGAGGCTTAGCCCCATTAATGTCTTCCTACACTAAGAATTTTGATAGAGTAGACCAAGATTTAACTTTGAAAGGTCTATATTTCATTTATAATTTAAATTTCAGATAAAATATCATTATGGAAAAAATTAAGAGAAATCCTCTTGAAGGAAAAAATATTACTGTTGGTGTTACCGGAAGTATTGCTGCATATAAAAGTGCAGATTTAGTCAGTAAACTTGTTCAGTTAGGAGCAAATGTCTCTGTTCTAATGAGTAAAAATGCTGAAAATTTTGTTGGGAAAAATACTTTCGAAGCATTAAGTCATAAACCTGTGATGACTAACTATTTTGAAAATTTTAGTGAGATAAATATTGATCATGTATATATTGCTAAAAATACAGATTTAATAATTGTTGCTCCTATAACAGCAAACTCTATAGCAAAGATATCACATGGAATCACAGATGATCTTATAACCGGAACAATTTCTGCAAGTAATTCACCTGTGATTCTTGCACCTGCAATGGATGCAGGAATGTATGAAAATAATGTTAGTAGAAATCTAAAGTCTTTAGAAAAAAATAGATTCCATATACTTGAACCTCAAATAGGAAGACTAGCATCTGGAATTATAGGAAAAGGTAGAATGGTTAAACCGAATTTTATCATAGAAACTGCTACGTTATTAATGTCTAAAAATGGAGATTTGAGTTCAAAGAAAATAATTATTTCAGCTGGAGGTACGAGAGAATTTATTGATCCTGTCAGATATATAGGAAATAGATCCAGTGGTAAAATGGGTTATGCAATAGCAACTGCTGCTAGAGATAGAGGAGCAGATGTTTCACTATTTTCTGCTGAAAATATTTCTCTCCCTGTTCCATTAGGAGTAAAAAATCATTATGTTGAAACATCTTCAGATTTAGAAAAGATCATTCTAAATAAGGCTGAATCATCAGATATAATTATAATGGCAGCAGCAGTATGTGATTTCAAACCCAAAAATATAGAAACCCAAAAAATTAAGAAAAACCTAAAAGAATCTAACTTTAATCTTGAATTAGAAAAAACTTCAGACATTATTAAAAAATTAAAAAACAATAATTTAACTAAAATAGCTTTTGCAGCTGAAACAGAAAATATTATAGAAAATGCAAAAATTAAATTGAAAAATAAAAATCTTGATATGATTGTCGCTAATGATGTATCAAGAAATGATATTGGATTTAATAGTGACAATAATCAAGTAACATTAATACAAAAGGATGGATCAATTAATGAATTACCTATTATGCCTAAAACTGAATTAGCTCATATTTTATTAGATGAAACAATTTCATTAATTAGTTAGAATCTATAGAAAAAAAGGAAAGAAATGAAATTAATTTGGAAAAAAAAGAAAAATGGCCTTGATCTAGTAGTTATTGAGGAAGATAACACTATGATTTTAGGAGGAGTTAGAACTACTAAAAGAGGCATTGAAGCAATGGCAAAAGCGAGAGGATATGATCCAGGTAGATCTATAAAAGGTTTAACATCCTTGGAAGAGGGGAAAAAATTTGTAGAAGACTTTAAACCTTGGATTGAATTCTGCGGAATGGATCTAGAGGTAGAGTCAGAAATATTAGAATAATTTTAATCTATAATACTTGCCTCAAGATTTTTGCCTAATTTTAGATTTAGTACTTCGCATCTTGCTGCAGTAGATATATCATTCTTAGCTAATTCTAAAAATTTTATATCCTTTTCACTGCCAACCAATAATATAGATTTAACTTCAGCACCTAATCTATATCCATTTTGTGATTTTGATTTTCTAATAGAACGAATTGCATCACATGTAGTAAGAAATAATTCTTTATTACCTTCTTCAGAAGAATACTTTAATATTTCTTCTTTGCTAGGCCATGGAGCAGAATGAATAGAGTCTATTCCAGTTTCTTTATCAAAAACCCAACTCCATATTTCATCCGTAATTATCGGAAGAACTGGAGCAAACAACCTTAACAAAACGTTCAAAGTTAATCTCAATGTAGCAACTGAAGAAGTTTGTTGCTCTAAATATTCATTTTGTCTTGCTCTATTTTTAACTAATTCTAGATAATTATCAGTAAACATATTCCAGAAAAATTTTTCTGTTACCATCATGGATTCAGCAAAATTAAACTTATTGAAACTTTTAGAACATATATCTACTTGTTCTATCAAATTTGCTAAAAAAGATAAGTCTAAAGGGTTTTTTATATCTCCCACCAAAGCATCCTGAGACAATACAAATTTACTAGCATTGTATATTTTTGTAGATAAACGTTTACCAATCTTAAATATTTGTTCATCAAAAGCAGTATCTGTTCCTAGCCTTGCACTAGCAGCCCAATATCTCACTGGATCAGTTCCATATTCATTAATTAAATCTGAAGGAGTTATAACATTCCCTTTACTTTTACTCATTTTTTTTCTATCCGGATCTAATATCCAACCGCTAATAACTACATTTTTCCAAGGAATAGAATCATGATGCAAAAGAGATTTTACGATAGTATAGAAAGCCCAAGTTCTTATGATTTCATGACTCTGAGGTCTAATGTTATTTGGGAAAACTTTATTCATATTATCTTCTGATTCATCCCATTTAGCAGCAATTTGAGGAGACAAACTACTAGTAAACCATGTATCAAAAACATCCGACTCTCCAATAAATCCATTAGGTTTACCTCTCTGCGTTGAATCATATCCATCAGGCGTATCTTCAGTGGGATCAACAGGCAAATTCTCAATAGATGCAATAATAGGATTTTCAAAATCTGGTTTTGAAAAGCTATCTAATGAATACCATACAGGAAAAGGAACTCCAAAAAACCTTTGTCTACTTATACACCAATCAGACTGCAAATTTTCTGTCCAATCCTCATATCTTTTTCTCATAAATTCAGGGTGCCAAGAAATTTGTTTCCCTTTTTGAATTAGATCTGATTTTTTATCCATCAAACTTACAAACCACTGTCTTGTACTCAAATATTCTAGAGGAACCTTACTTCTTTCATAAAATCTTACAGAATGAGTAATTTTTTTAATATCACCAATCAATGCTATTTTAGAGTCTTCAAAGTTTTTTGGATCTTTTAAATTATCCACAATAATCCCTCTACCTTGTTTAACTGTTCTTCCTATTAAAAGTTTATAAATAGAATTTGCTTTTTCGGGACTTGAAGATTCCCATCCTTTTTTTCCAAACTCAACTTCTTTAAATCTCCCATAATAATCTAACAGTTGTCTTAATTGTAAATTGTTCTCTTTCCACCATTGAACATCCACCTGATCTCCAAAAGTACAAACCATCAATATCCCAGTTCCTTTCTCAGGATCAACTAAATCGCTAGCGAAAATTGGCACTGAAACTCCAAATAATGGGGTAACAGCTTTTTTACCAAAAAAATCTTTATATCTTTTATCATCTGGGTGGGCAGTGATTCCAACGCAAGCAGGTAACAATTCTGGTCTTGTTGTAGAAATCGTGAAATTTATATCAATATCAGGAATTGAAAATTCAATATCATGAAAAGCACCTTCAACTTCTCTATCTTCTACCTCAGCTTGTGCAACAGCGGTTTGAAAGCCAGGATCCCACATTACTGGAAAATCAGTATTGTAAATATGACCTTTATTAAAAAGATCTAAAAAGCTTTTTTGAGCTAATTTTCTAGGTAGTTTTCCAATAGTAGAATACTCTTGAGTCCAATCTACAGAAAGTGCTATTTTTGTAAAAACATCTTTAAAAACTTTCTCATCTTCTTGAGTAACCAAATGACATAATTCAATAAAATTATTTCTGGAGACTTTCAAAGGATTACTTTTTTTATCTCTAGATTTAACAACATCTATAATATTTTTTATGGATGTTTGAGATGGATCACATCTTACATTGAAGTAATCTTGAACTCTTCTCTCTGTAGGCAATCCATTATCATCCCATCCCATTGGATAAAAAATATTTTTCCCTATCATCCTTTGAAATCTAACTATAAAATCTTGATGAGTATAAGAGAAAATGTGCCCCATATGAAGATATCCACTAGCAGTCGGAGGAGGAGTATCAACAGAAAAAATTTCTTTATCAGAAATTTTAGAATTCCATTTAAAAATCCCTGAATTTTCCCATTTATTAATTATAGTTTCTTCTGATAAAGAAAAATCATAATTTTTAGGGAAATCATCCATTTTTATATTTAAAAATTTCTCTGTCACAATAATTCCATCCTAAATCTGATTAATAGATCTTCTTATAATATTATTCATTTTCACATTATCCAAATATTTCAATGCCTCATTGACTCTACTAGCAAAAACTTCGGGAGTAGACTTCATTAACCTATTTTTAAATAACCAATATGTAAACTCATCAATTTGTGATTGATCAGTAGTCTTAGGCAAATAATATTTTTTATTCCTCTTACCTTTTTGATCATAAAAATTAAAATTTTCCCATAAAACTTTAAAAGTATTACCATAAATTTCTTCATAAACTTCATCGAAAATTTCTTCAGAAATATCAATTCCAGAAGAAAACATTTTTTTTAAATATTTTAATTTTGATAATTCAATTACACACTCTTCTACAATTACACCGTAAAAATAATTTTGCCATCCTCTAAATTTTACATCTCCAATTTTAGATTTAAATTTATTTTCAGAAAAACCATCAGGTAAGAATCCCGTAAATAGAAAGTTATTTATATCTTCTTTAGGCGGCAGAATTTTAAACGAATTAATTATCCTTGTTGCTAATCTAATCCAATTAAATGCTTCTCCAGAAATTAGATAAATTGATTTTTTATTGCCATGTTTTTCTTCAGGTATACCCCAAATCTTTATAGTATCCAAAACAACTTCTCTCCAATCAAATCCATCTTTCAATGACTTTTCAACTAATTCAAAATAAATTTCAGGTGAATGATTTTCTTTTAAGAATTCATCATCAAAAAAATTTCTATCAATTCCTAAAAAACCCTTGAGAATATCATTCATTTACTAATTAAACTTTGGCACCACATGTTTCAGTTGCTGTGCATCTTTTATATTTCTTACCACTTCCACAAGGACATGGATCATTCCTACCAATTTTTTTCCCAATAATTCTTTTTTCTCCGTGACCTAAGTTGACATCATCCATTAGAGAACGTTTAGAAGAATTTAGGGATTCATTAGAATTTCTAGAAGAATTTGGGGAATCAAAATTTATACCTACATTAAAAATTGTTCTTGAAATATCCCTATTAATTCTAAACATTAAATCCTCAAACATTTGGAATCCAATAGTTTTATATTGAACAAGAGGGTCTCTCTGACCAGCAGCTTGCAAGCCAATACCTTGTCTCATGTTATCCATAATTGTTAGATGTTCTACCCAATGAGAATCTATAGATCTTAGTAGCACAAATCTTAACCAACCATCAAATTTATCAGGTTGCAAATTTTCTTTTAACAAATCAAATTGATTATCCATTATTTGATGAAGCTTTTCAGATAAGGCAGATGAATCTCCAGTCAAATTTTCTATCATTTTAAAATCAGATTTTGAGGATGGAATAATTTTTGAAAACTCTTGGAAAAATAAATTATTATTTTCTTTATTACTATCTGATCTGTAAAAATCAGCAACTAAATCTTCAGCTTCATTATGAATAATATCAAGAATTCTTTCTTTTAATAAATCATCACTAAAGGCTTGTTTTCTTAGTTTATAAATTATTTCTCTCTGTGTATTGATAACATCATCATAATCAACTAGAGTTTTTCTTATTTCAAAATGAAAACCTTCTACTTTTGATTGAGCACTCTCAACTGCTCGAGTCAAAAGTTTATTCTCAATAGGAGTTTCTTCATCTAAACCAACCATATTCATAATAGATTGAATTCTGTCACCACCAAATCTTTTCATCAAATCATCCTCAGCTGATATATAAAACTGTGTACCTCCTGGATCACCTTGTCTACCCGCACGACCTCTCAATTGGTTGTCTATTCTTCTAGATTCATGTCTCTCAGATCCTAAAATCACTAATCCGCCTAAATCCAAAATTTTTTGATGATTAACTTCCCATTCCTTTTCCTCTACACCCTTACTACCTCCCAATATAATATCTGTACCTCTACCAGCCATATTAGTTGCTACAGTTACAGTACCTTCTTTTCCAGCATCTGCAATTATTACAGCTTCTTTTTCATGTTGTTTTGCATTAAGAACTTGATGATTAACACCATTTCTTCTTAATAAATTACTTAGCAATTCTGATTTTTCTATGCTTGTAGTTCCAACTAATACAGGTTGACCTGATTTTTGTAGATCTTTGATTTTTTTTACTAGTGCATTAAATTTTGATTTTTCACTATTAAATATCAAATCAGGAACATCTTCTCTAATATTTGGACGATGTGTTGGAATTTGAACAACATCTAAAGCATAAATTTTATCAAATTCTTCTGCTTCAGTAGAAGCTGTACCAGTCATTCCTGACAATTTAGAATATATCCGGAAATAATTCTGCAAAGTAATAGTTGCATATGTAGCCGATTCTCGTTGAATTTTTAAATTTTCTTTAGCTTCAATCGCTTGATGTAGCCCATCAGAATATCTTCTTCCTTCCATCAATCTACCAGTAAACTCATCTACTAGAACTACTTGTCCATCATTTATCACATATTCTCTATCTTTAATGTAATGAATATTAGCTTTAATTGCATTTTCTATAAAATGAGTTACTCCAAAATTTTCTTGATCATAAAGATTAGAAATATTTAGAGTTTTTTCAATTTTATTTATTCCCTCTTCAGTTAAATTAATAGTCCTGTTTTTTTCATCACTAGTAAAATCTTCATCTAAATGCAATGTTCTAGCTAAATGAGCAAATTTTTTATAATCCTGTCCTCTATCTTTTACAGGACCACTAATTATTAAAGGTGTTCTTGCTTCATCTATTAAAATATTATCTACTTCATCAACGATAGCAAAAACATGTTCTTTCTGTACGATTCTTGATTTTAAATCAACCATATTATCTCTTAAATAATCAAATCCAAACTCGTTATTTGTCCCATAAAGAATGTCACAGGAATAAGCTATATTTCTTTCTACCTCAATTAATTCTTCAAAATCACCTTTAGAGTTCTCAACAGGTTTTTCAGGTAACATAAAAGATTTATCCTGTTGTAAACATCCTACTTTTAAACCAAGAAATCTATGAATTGGACCCATCCAAGATGCATCTCTTTTAGATAAGTAATCATTAACAGTTACAACATGAACACCATGACCTGATAATGCATTTAGATAAGAAGGAAGAGTAGCCACTAAGGTCTTTCCTTCTCCAGTTTTCATTTCAGCAATTTTCCCCTGATGTAAAACAATACCTCCTATTAATTGAACATCATAATGTCTCTGACCTAAAATTCTTTTTGATACTTCTCTAACCAATGCATAAGCTTCAACAAGTATATCGTCTAAAGTTTCTCCGTTTAAGATTCTATTCTTTAATTCCTCAGTTTTAACAATAAAATCATTTTGACTAGAAAAACCTTCATAAACTTTTTCTAAATCATTTATCTCAGAGACCATTGAAGAAAGGTTACGAATAATTTTCTTATTTGGATCTCCAAATATTTTTGAAAAAATATCTACCATTTATAAAATATTCTTATTCTTTAAAAAGAGCTCCAACAGATCTTCCAGTCTGTATTCTTGAAATTGCTTCTCCTAGCAAAGGTGCTATAGATAAAACTTTAAGTTTACCTGAAGAAACCTCTTGTGTAATAGTATCTGTAACTATTATCTCTTTTAAAATATTATGAGCGGATAATCTTTCTAATGCTCCATTTGAAAAAACTGCATGTGTTGCACAACTATAAACTTCCTTTGCTCCTTGATCTTCTAACGCTGCTAAAGCTTGGACCAAAGAACCTCCAGTATCTATTTCGTCATCAAAAGTTATTGCTATTTTACCTTTCACATCTCCAATAATATTCAATGTTTGAACATTATCATCATTATCTACTCTTCTTTTTTCAACTATTGCTAATGGTGCCTTTAATCTCTCGGCAAAATCTCTGGCATCTTTACTAATACCAACATCTGTTGCTATTACTACTAAATTATCTAGAGATTTTGTCAAAAAATAATCTGCAAACATTTGTACCGCAGTCAATTCATCAACAGGAATATTAAAGAACCCTTGAATTTGTGCAGCATGTAAATCAACTGTTAGGACTCGATCAGCACCAGCAGTTGAAATTAAATCTGCTATCAACCTTGCAGTAATAGGAACTCTAGGTTGATCTTTTTTATCAGTTCGACCATAACCATAGTAAGGCATAACAGCAGTTACTCTACCAGCAGACGCTCTTTTAGCAGCATCTATCATAATTAATAACTCCATAATACTATCGTTAACATTACCGCTAGTGGGTTGAACTATAAAAACATCATGTTCTCTAATATTTTCTAAAATTCTTACAAAACTATTATCGTTTCGAAATTTAAAAACCTGTATCTTTCCTGGTTTTTCATGCAAATATTCACAAATTTTTTCTGCCAAAATTATATTCGCATTTCCAGAAAAAATTTTTAAATTCCCAAAACGTCCTTGCATATTACCCCCCTAATATCAAGTAAGCTCAATGTAAAAAATTATACTTCAAATGAATATTTTTTTTCAGATATTTTCAAACTCTAATAATAATACTAAAAATGAAATATGCCATTAAAATAGTTATATATTCAGATTAATATATTATTTAAAGAAACTAAATTCTAATTATCATAAATAAATGAAACAGATTTTCAATATATTATTCAAACCAATAATAAATGAATTCTACAAAGGATCGAATAGCTTATTAAACTTAAGTTCTTATGTTTTTGGGATTTCTGGAACATTAGTTACTTTAGGAGCAATAATTTTACCATATAAAGTATTAGATATTTTAAATGCATCTACTGTAACTTTTTTAGGAATGAATTTAGGAAAAAATGGGCTTTTAGGTTTAATTTCTTTAATTACAGGTTTAACTGCAAGTCTAATTCAACCATTAGCAGGTTTTTTTAGTGACAAGAATATAAAATCTTCATATGGACAAAGAATTCCATTTATATTTGTTGGAGGCATAGGAGTTTCATTTTTCTCACTTTTACTAGTTCCAGTTCAATCTGTTTTAGGACTTATGATCATTTTTATGATAATTAATATCTTTGGTAATCTAGGTGAAGGTCCTGCTAATGCATTAATAAAAGATCATATAGAATCAAAAAATTTTGGTTCTGCATCTGGAGTCTTTAATTTCTCAAGAGTTTTAGGAGCAGCAATAGTCCTTCTAATAACTTTACAATTTATGAAAAATTATTCAGGTCCACAAGAGGCTCAATGGTTTTGGGGTTCAATAATCTTCATTTCTATAATTATGTTAGTTTCAACTATTTGGAGTTCTCTAAGTTTGAAAACTGAAAAATTAAATCTAATACCCCAACAAATTAATTCCAAAAACATTGAAAAAGAATCAACAGAATGGACAAAAAATCAAAAGAAAAAATTTCTTTGGTTTATAATTGCTTTCAGTATCAGTGTAACTTCTTTATCAAGCTTGCAAACATTTGCAATTTATTTCGTTAGTGATGTTGTTATACAAAGTAATATTGCTCAAACTACTACTTTAATAATTTTAGTTTTATGTTTAACAATTGGAATGATTGTTATTCCTGCGGGATATATATCTGACAAAATAGGCAAAAAACCTTTGTTAATTCTAGCAAGCATTTCTGGAGTAATTGGACCTTCTTTAATGATTCCTTTCCACACAGTAATTCCTGTACTAATTGGATGTGCTTTAATAGGCACTTCAGTTGGATTAATATTAAGTATATTTTGGGCAATAGTTAATGATTTAGTCCCAAAAGATTTTGCTGGTAGAACATTAGGATTCACAGCGATTGCTTTTCTTATTGGTAGTGGTTTAGCAAGAAGTTCAGGTTTTTTAGTAGATTGGCTAAATTTACAAAATCATAATTGGGGTTATTATTTTCTTCTACTTCTATCATCTTTCTCTTTCTTTATCTCACCTTTGATAGTATTAAATAAATCAGTTGAAGAAGATAAATAATTTTGACAATATTATATTAAATAAAAAAAAGAAATCATAAAAATGAACATCATTCTAAGTAATCCAAGAGGTTTTTGTGCTGGAGTAGTGAGAGCAATTGATATCGTAGAACTCACTTTAAAAAAATATGGCTCACCTGTGTATGTAAAACATGAAATTGTACATAATCAAAAAGTTGTAAAAGAAGTTGAACAAAAAGGTGCAATCACTGTAGAAAATGTTGAAGAAATACCGAACAACTCTGTAGTAATCTTTTCTGCTCATGGTTCAAATCCAAAAGATTTTTCAAAAGCTAAAGAGAAAAACCTCTTAGTTATTGATGCTACTTGTCCTTTAGTAACCAAAGTTCATAATGAAGCAAAAAAATACTCAAATGATGGGAAAAAAATAATTCTGGTTGGACACAGAGGACATCAGGAAGTCAAAGGAACTATGGGACAAACATCTATGACTCTAATTGATGAAAGAGAAAAATGGACTTTAGATAATATAAAACCTGATGAAGAAGTTGCTGTTCTTACACAAACTACTTTATCCGTTAAAGATACTTCAAAAGCAGTAAATCAAATAAAAAGAAAATTTCCAAATGCTTTAGTAAGAAATGATATATGTTATGCGACTACTAATAGACAAGATGCTGTAAAAGAATTAGCTCTCAAAACAGACTTAGTACTTGTAATAGGTTCACAGAATAGTTCAAATTGCAAAAGGCTCCAAGAAGTATCAGAATCCCTAGGAACTCCTAGTTTTTTAATTATGAATCCTGAAGAAATTTTGCCCGAATGGATAGAAGGAGAAAAAACTATTGGAATCACTTCTGGAGCTTCTACTCCAGAAGGAATGGTACAAAAAATTGTTCAATTTTTAAATCCATCAAATTTAACTAGTATAGATGGAACTCCAGAAAACATAACATTCAAACTTCCAAAAGAATTAGAAAAAGAAAAAAAATCATAATAAATTTCTACAAATATTTCTTTGAAACTAAATTGTTATTATTAAATTCTAATAAAAGTGGTTTTCCAGTTGGAATTTCTAATTTAACAATATTTTCATCTGAAATCCCTTCAAAATATTTCAGCAAAGCTCTAATACTGTTTCCGTGGGCAGAAATTATAATATTTTTTTTAGATTTTATTAGAGGAATGAATTCTTTCTGTAAAAATGGCATTAACCTAGAATATGTATCTTTCAAAGATTCATGCTTAGGAAATGTATTAATATTTAAACCTTCAAAGCATTTTTGATTTAATAATTTTTCGTGAGAATCATTGTCAATTTTTGGAGGCTTTGTATCATAGCTTCGACGCCAAATTAATACTTGTTCATCACCATGTATATTTATAATTTCTTGTTTATTTAAACCCTGCAATCCTCCATAATGTCTTTCATTAAGTCTCCAGTCCTTAAAAACAACTAAATTTTCTTGATTAATTTGATGAAGAATAATTTCTAATGTTCGAACTGCTCTTAAGAGTATTGACGAGTATACTACATCAAATTTTATATCAGTTTGTTGAAGGATTTTTCCTGCATTTAAGGCTTCTTTTTCACCATTTTTAGACAAATCAACATCTACCCAACCTGTGAACTTGTTCTCAAGATTCCATATACTCTGCCCATGTCTAACTAAAACAACTTTTGCCATTTTATTGAGCTAAAACTCCTCCATCAATAACTAATTCAGAACCGGTAACCCAACTTGACTCATCACTTGCTAAGTATAAAATTCCATATGCAATATCTTCTGGTTTTCCTATTCTTCTTAAAGGTGTAATTTCTTCTCTTCTAGAACCTTCATCTGTACGTTCATGAGTAGAACCATGAAGTTCTTCAGTCATTAATGTATCAGTAAAACCAGGATGTATAGAATTAACTCTTATGCCATATTCAGCATATTGTATTGCTGACGCTTTAGTAAAACTCCTAACCGCCCCTTTAGAAGCATGATAAGAAGCACCTCCCTTACTTCCAGCTATACCAAAAATAGAAGAAATATTCACAATTGAACCAGATTTTTGATTTTTCATCACAGGTAAAACAGTCCTAGTGCCCAAAAATACTCCTGTAGAATTCACTTTCATAGATAACTCCCAAGCGTCTAAAGATGTTTCCAAAACCTGTTTTCTGGTTTCCCAATTTGAAACACCCGCATTATTTACTAAAATATCCAATCTTTTTTTAGTTTTCATTATTTGACTTATCGCATTTTCCCAATGACTTTCCTTTCCAACATCTAACTCTAAAAATTGAACAAAACCCAAGTGTTTCAATTCATCTGCAAGTTGATTACCTTTTTCAACATTTATATCTCCAATATAAACTGAAGACCCATGTTCCAATAACATCTTTACAGTAGCTGCACCAATTCCAGCACTTCCACCTGTTACTAATGAAACTTTATCTTTTACTCTTTGATTATTTCCCTTTGCAATCAATATACGAACTCCTAAGACATTTTATTATTTAATGATTTGATTCTGTATACTTATGTCTAGAAATATCATACTCGAAATAAAAGAGCTATGAAAAATTTATCAGAAAACAATATAAAAATAGATGAAATATCAATTGATGTAGTAGAACGAGAATTAGAATTTGTCGGTTTAAAAGATAATAGAGGTGATCGAGGTTTAACTGGAGGAATTGTACATCAAGGCATTATAAGAGTAGTTACAAGTACAGGCATAGAAGGAAATTCTATGATAGGTCAACATAGAGGTAACTCTACTGACAAAATTAAAGAAATTTTAAAAACTTTCAAGCCTATATTGATAAATTCTAAAGAAAGAGATTGGAAATCTATATGGAAACAATTATTTGAATTAGTAAAAAGTCAGAACAATAATAAAAATTTATATTCTGAATGTTTAGCTAGTATAGATATTGCTATTTGGGACATAATAGGAAAAACAAATAAGTCTCCTATTCATGAAATTCTTGGACAAATCAGAAATTCTATTCCAGTTTATGGAACCTACCAACCAAGATATGAAAATCACAAAGGTTATTTAGAAGAAGCACTTGAAATAAAAAGTAAAAAATTCAAAGCTTATAAAATTCATCCTGGATTAATGTCTACAAAAGATACTATAAAAACTATTGAAGAAACTAGAAAATTCCTTGGTCCTGAATTTACTTTAATGTTAGATCCTAACAATGGTTATAATTACCAAAAAGCTTTAGAAATTGGAAAAGCTTTAGACTTTAATAATTATCATTGGTTTGAGGATCCTGTCCCATGGAATAATTTTGACTCCATCAAAAAATTATCTACTAAATTAAAAACACCTCTAGCTATGAGCGATAAACCAAGATTTTTGTTTGAAGAATTTTCTGACTATCTGAATAAAGGATATCCCAAAATAATCAGAGGAACATCAAGAAAATTTGGAATAACTGGATTGAAAAATTTATGCGAGCTGGCAGAAAGATCAAATAAAAATTGTGAGATTGGAACAGGAGGTAATATCTTCATGAATATGGCCAACTTACATGTAATGATGAGTATAAAAAATTGCGATTTTTATGAATACTGGATGCCTACTTGGGCTCACGATTTTGCTTGTATTGATACCATAGATTTTGATGAATATTCTGAAGTTAGAGCACCCATTAAACCTGGAATAGGGTTAACTTTAAATGAGGACTGGATAAAAAATCATAAAATAATTACATTAGTCTAATGATTAAATTAAGCTTACAAACACTTTCTTATAAAAATACCTTTAATGATTCATTAATAAACTTAGATGAAATAATTCAAAGGGCATCAAAAATGCGAATGGATGGAATAGATATACACTTCAGCCATTTTAAATCAACAGATCCAAAATATTTAGAAAAAATTAGATTAGATTGTTTAAAATTAGGGCTAAAAATCTGCTATATAGGATTAAGTAATAACTTTCTCCTACCTAATTCACAAATACCATCTCAAATCAATATGATAAAAAAATGGGTAGACATAGCATATGAAATGAAAATACCTATGGTTAGAGTTTTTGGAGGATGGTTAGGTGAAAATCAAACAGATGAACAAGCTTGGCCAAAATTAGTAGAAGTGACTAGAGAAGCTGTTAATTATGCTTCTACAAAAAAAATTATCTTAGGTCTACATAACCATAACCATGGATGTATACCTGCAA
>CEUY01026045.1_pt1 | contig 19155 bp, 13 predicted proteins | sample 361481 | NCBI WGS metagenome assembly CEUY01 (sample SAMEA2622737, study PRJEB7988) | marine metagenome | isolation source: saline water (ENVO:00002010), including
GGTGACGCTGAAACCATCACTGTGGTAGAAACAGTGGTCGTTGAAAAAGAAGTCGAAGTCGTAAAAGAAGTCGAAGTCGAAAAAGAAGTCGAAGTCGTAAAGGAAGTCGAAGTCGTAAAGGAAGTCGAAGTCGTAAAAGAAGTCGAGGCCCCTCAGACCGATGACCGATACGGCGGTGAATTGAAAGTAGCACTCGGTGCTGCTATCTCGACACTCGACGTCCACCGAACCACTGGTACGACCGCTTATGATCCTGCATTCGCCGTTCAAGAACGGATGATGGCTTATAACAGTGACCTACAGGCTACCCCATTACTGGTAGATACCTGGGAAGTCTCTGATGACGGTATGCAATGGAATTTCACGCTTCGAGACGGAATCAAATTCCATAACGGAGTTCCGTTCAATGCAGAGCATGCTGTGAAATCATGGGAGCGCTGGGCAGAGCGTGATAACTATGGCTCACTGATTTTCGGTTTCGTTGACGATATCTCTGTAACCGGAGATCTCTCGTTTTCTATCGACATGGTAGAGCCAACAGCCCTAATACTTGAAGCCCTCGCACGAATCGGTGGATACGCACCGGTAATGATGCCTCCTGAGATGTACAACGTCGCAGCCGCTGAAGGCGCAGATGTGCTAATCGGAACTGGACCATATGAACTTGATGAATGGGCTACTGGTGACCACCTACGTGTAAAGCGTTATGACGATTACAGCCCTGCAGACTCTGCAGCGTCGTTCATGGCAGGTCGTAAAGATGCTTTCTTCGACACTGTCGACTACGTTGTTATACCTGACTCCAATGCAAGAGTCGCCGCTTTAGAAGTAGGCCAGATCGATCTTATGGGTCGTGAAGTTCCGCCTGACATGGTAGACGAACTAGAGGCAAATCCTGATGTCAAAGTTGCGATTGCCACAACGAGCCCAGCTCGTGAAGGAGCATGGATTGACAACATAGACGGTCCATTCACCGACGCAAGAGTTCGACGTGCATTCGCGATGGCCTTCCCTGTAGAGGATGCCCTGATTGCGGGTCACGGAGACAGCCGATTCTATACCCTGTGCCCATCAATGATGGCGTGTGCAGGTAAATGGGGTGGCTGGGCTGAAGGATCTGAAGGTGTTTACAACTACCGAGACAACGGTGGACTTGAAGCTGCAAAGCAAACCATCAAAGATCTGGGATTGGTCGGCACGGACATAACTGTCTTGCAGGCTGGAGACCGAGCAAGGTTCTCTGGACCTGCTGAAATCTCTCGTCAAACGCTCGAAGAAATGGGTTTCAACGTCATCTTCAAGCAAACTGACTGGGCCACTCAAACTAACTGGCGTGAAAAGCCCGAACTATGGGACGTATTCCACACGGCAGGTGGAGGAGCCTGGGCCGCTAACCCGCTGCTCAACAGCTCTTTGGCCAAGAACAAGTACTGGAACAAGTATCAAGATGAATCTGGCGCTATGACTGCTGGAGCGGAGAGTCTCGCAAGGGCATCTTCAGCTGACGAACAGCTTGCCATCGTAAAGGAAATGCAGAATGTCTTCTGGCAAGACGTGCCCTACATTTCTTTCGGTGACAGTTTTGGCGTCGGAGCCGTACGTGCTGACGTTCAAGGTTCTCAAAGCTTGTATAGCATGTCGTGGAACGTCTACAACGCTTGGCGGTCAAAGTAATTTCTTTTGACTGTTGAGTGGTAGGTACGAATGATCACAGGCGGCGGGACTCGAAAGGGTCTCGCCGCCTGCTTATCAGCATTACAAAACGTGTATCACTAAACTTAACCAAATAAGATAATTATCTGATAACACGAATAGCTAGTTTTTCACGAGCTTCGAATAAATTCGAAATAAGGGTTTGAACGGTTAATTGACTGCTTATATTTTTAAGCGCGTACTCGCTGTAATTCCAATATTAATCTTTGTTGGAATCGCAACATTTTCACTAGTCCACATAGCGCCAGGCGATGCCGCAAATATCATGGCAGGTGACTACGCCGGTCCAGATGACGTTAAACTCATTCGAGCTGAATTGGGGCTCGACAAGCCGGTCACAACCCAGTTCTGGGAATGGGCTGGCCGCACGCTCAGGGGAGATTTAGGAAAATCAATATATTCAGGTAGAACCGTGGCTGAACTTGTCGGCCAAAGATTAGAGCCTACTATCGCCCTTACAATTGTAGGAGGTACTCTTGCAGTACTCCTCGGAATTCCCATGGGTGTTTTTGCCGCATGGAGGGCAGGATCCCGCTGGGATCGAGGCATCCAAATATTCGCTGCTTTAGGTATTTCTGTCCCGGGATTCTGGCTGGGGTTCATATTGATTCTAGCCTTCGCCGTGTATTTGAGATGGTTCCCGGTGATAGGCTATGTATCTGTAACAGAAGATTTATTTGGATGGTTAAAGTCAATAACTCTACCAGTAAGCCTTCTAGCCATTAGCGGCTCATCGGTAATAATACGAATGACACGTGGCTCTATACTCGAGGTCCTTCGGGAAGACTATATCCGAACCGCCAGAGCCAAGGGTTTGGCAAATAAACCTGTCCTATTCAGGCACGCATTACGAGCCGGCGCTATTCCGATTATCACGGTGATAGGAACACTGGCCGGAGCCTTGATTACAGGCGTTGTGGTAACCGAAACAGTATTCACCATACCAGGACTTGGAAGACTGGTTGCCGAAACGGTACAAAATCGTGATTTCCCAGTAGTTCAATCAATGCTTATGCTTCTGGCATCGTTCTACGTATTTATAAATCTTATGGTCGACCTTGCATACGTTTTTTTCGACCCAAGAGTGAGGCTCTAAGTGGAAACTACTTACGAAACAACCGTAGATATTTACGAGGACCCTCCGCTCAAAACTCGTGTTCGCAAAACATTTGCAACAAGTTGGAAGACATTAAAGTCCAATCCAAATCTGATGATCGGGTCAATAATCCTAACCGTCATGGTGGGTATCGCTATATTGACTTTACTGCCCACAGCTTCAACAGTGGCACGTTATGATCCTACGGAACTCGCAGTACGTGAACGAATTAATGGGCCATCGGCTGATCACTGGTTTGGGACTGACAAATTAGGACGTGACGTGTATTCACGTACCCTTCACGGATCGAAGACATCACTGTATGTGGGTATTGGTGTCGCGATCATCGTGACCATAGTAGGTACTTCGCTGGGTGTAATCGTTGGATACAACCGTGTTGCTGACAACATAGTCATGCGGGTTATGGACGGCATGATGTCGTTTCCTACATTGATCCTAGCGCTCGCTCTTGTAGCAGCACTAGGTAGCAGTCTTACCAATGTCATTATCATAATCGCAATTGTCGATACCCCCAGTATGACACGCGTAGTACGGGCAGTGGTTTTAAGCCTGCGAGAAAGAACCTACGTAGATGCAGCCCGCGCATCAGGTGCAAGCACAAAGCGCATTCTTTTCTTACACATAGCACCCAATACACTTGCGCCTGTAATCATTCAGGCTTCAATATTTTTTGGTGGTGCAATCCTGACCGAAGCAGCATTGGGATTTCTCGGAGTTGGGACACCAGAATTTATCCCCAGTTGGGGCAATATCATTTCTTCTGGCCGCGAATTCATAAGGGTGGGGTTTTGGATAGCATTCTTCCCTGGAGTATTCCTGGCTCTAACAGTATTTGCTGCAAACATAGTTGGGGATGGACTTCGAGATGTTTTGGATCCACGTCTGCGAGGAGAAGAATAAATGAAAAAATTCGTAACTCAAATAATTACGTTCATATTCTCGGCTGCTCTTCTATCAGGCATTCTCGCGTGTGGAGGATCAGATGATGGGGCCTCTAATCCAGGAACTGCGACGGAAAACAACACAGCCAATACGAATAAAGACGATTCGGAAAATAACCTGATGTTCCAGCAGGAGAAAATATCTCCCGTGATAGGAGCCCCCATTGAGGAATCAACGGTAGCCCCATCACCGACAGCTAAGAAAAACGTTGAAGCCACTCCAACACCCACGCCACCAAGTAAAACCATTGACGAAAAATCTACAGGCGGACTTGTAGATGAACTATCTGCTGACGACTACACGCGAACCAGTGCAAGGGACCTTGAAAAAGAATTCCGTAAATCCCCTGATACTGCGAATCCGAAAATCGGCGAGCAATTCGTAGTGCAAGGTAATGTATTGGAAGCTGGCACTAACACAGATGGCGAATCCTATGTCAGTTTCAAGGCTGGTAAAGGACGTGTGACGTGTATTTTCGAAGTCATCACCGATGCTGAACTACGTAGATTTACACCTGACGGCACCAACTCGGTCGTTGGGACACTTGATACATGGGATCCTGAGAACAGAATCCTTACGCTAACGAAATGCAAAATTGTACTTGGATATTAAACTTGTACGCGTAAAGAGGATCAAAATGAATCGCTTTAGTGCAGGATTTATATACACCTCCCGAGAAAGATCACGAGGAGTGTAATTGACTATGTCGACATTGCTCGATATCAAAAATCTTTCGACCCATTTCAACACCTCCGCAGGGACGATTAAAGCAGTAAACGATGTTTCATTTAAGCTAAGAGAAGGTGAAACATTAGGACTGGTTGGGGAAAGTGGGTGCGGCAAAAGCGTCACGGCACTTTCCATAATGCGGCTAGTCCCATCTCCCCCAGGTCGAATCGTATCCGGCGATGTAATTTTCCAAGGTAAAAACCTGTTGGAAACATCAGAAGAGGAAATGCAAAACGTCAGAGGGCGCGATATTGGAATGATTTTTCAGGAGCCCATGACATCGTTGAATCCTGTGCTCAGCATCGGACGCCAATTACGGGAACCGCTGGAACTACATCTAGGTATGACAAAACAACAGTCCTTGAGCAGGTCCAGCGAATTGCTTGAGCTGGTGGGTATACCAGATCCAGCAACCAGACTAAAGACATTCCCCCACCAGACTTCGGGCGGCCAGCGGCAGAGGATCATGATCGCAATGGCTCTAAGCTGCGAGCCAAAGCTGCTCATAGCAGACGAAGCAACTACCGCACTCGATGTGACCATTCAGGCGCAGATTTTAGAAATCATCAAGGAACTTACGGACAGACTTGGCACATCCGTAATCATCATTACGCACAACCTTGGCGTTGTTGCTCGCTACGCTGACAGCGTAAATGTCATGTATGCAGGAAAACTAAGAGAATCCGGGAGCTTAGATCAAGTTTACAAAGAATCTAAACACCCTTACACCGTGGGGCTTTTAAACTCCGTGCCCACGTTAGATCTAGACGCTGATGTAAGACTACAGCCTATACGAGGTGAAATACCAAACTTAACTGATTTGCCAGAAGGTTGCGCATTTATCGATCGATGCGACTACGCTACACAAAAATGTGAAGAGTCTGAACCCGAACTCGAAGAAGTCGCAGATGAGCATTTCGGTGCATGCTGGGAACACAGACGAGTTGGCAAAAATCTCCAGGAAATAACTCCGTGACAATCACGACAGCTCACTCTACAACAGACGAAACTGACTCAAACTCACAATCTCCTTTACTAGATATCCGGGACTTAAAAGTTCATTTTCCTGTGACTGAAGGTTTTATCATTCAGCGACAGGTCGGCGTGATTAAAGCTGTGGACGGTGTAAACCTCAGCGTTAACCCTGGAGAAACTCTTGGACTTGTAGGAGAGAGCGGTTCGGGAAAAACCACTATTGGCAGGGCAATTCTCAAGTTGGAAAATGCCACCGAGGGTCAAATCTTACTGAACGGTGAGGATATTACAAAATCCACTGGAAACCGCCTGCGAGATGTTCGGCGCCAATTAGGAATGGTTTTCCAAGACCCCTTCGGATCCTTAAACCCACGCATGTCAGCAGGCAATCTCGTTGGAGAACCACTAAAGATTCATGGCTTGACGACAACCAAAAGTGAGTACAAACGAAGAGTTGCAGAATTATTGAAAATTGTAGGGCTCAACTCCATGATGGCCGGGCGATACCCTCATGAGTTTTCAGGAGGTCAACGCCAGCGAATTGGGGTAGCGCGTGCACTGGCAGCAAAACCGGATGTAATGGTGCTTGATGAACCTGTTTCGGCTCTTGATGTATCCATTCAAGCGCAGGTTATTAACCTGATCAAAGATTTACAGACTGAATTTGGACTCGCGTATATCTTCATAGCCCATGACCTATCTGTAGTACGCAACATAAGCGATCGTGTCGCAGTAATGTATCTAGGAAAAATCGTCGAGATTGGATCGCGCGATGATATCTATAATCATCCAAAACACGCCTACACACGAGCATTGCTCTCAGCAGTACCCACCGCTAACCCTGACTTAGAACGTAGTCGTGAACGTATCGTCCTTGAAGGAGATATTCCTAGCCCCTTAAACCCGCCCTCGGGTTGTGTGTTTCGCCCAAGATGCCCAAAGCCAACTGAGGATTGTAGGGACGGCAAAATCGAAATGGGATTGATTGAAATCAATCCCGGTCATTTCGTAGACAAATGTTGCGTTAACTGCGGCTAGTGCATAGAAGGCAACTGGTATGAATCTAACCGTTCAGAGCATGAATCAGCATCAAAGGAGGCGTAAATGTTCGATATTGTAATCCGTGGCGGAACATTGATAGACGGGACTGGCACCACAGGATTTTCTGCTGATTTGGCCATTCAGGGTGACACAATCGTTGCAATAGGAAATTCTATAGAAGCAGAAGCGCATGAATCGGTGGATGCAACCGGTAAAGTTGTCGCACCTGGCTTCATAGATCTGCATAGTCATGCGGACATGTCGTTTTTTATCGATCCTGACGCGGACAGCAAAATCACGCAAGGGGTAACTTTCGAATACGTCGGAAACTGCGGTATTAGCTTTTGCGCACCGTTAATCGGTGAAGCTGCTTCGGATTTGAATACCCGTAAAGCCTGGTATGACACAGAGTGGGCACCCAATTGGACGAGTTTCAGTGATTTTCTAGACGCTCTAGAAAAAACTGGTTCGAATATCAACGTAGCCACCCAAGTAGGACACGGCACGGTTAGAAAAGCCATTATGGGAATGGATACTCGCGCACCAGATTCTGGTGAAATGAAACAGATGCAAGCACTGGTAGCAGAAAGTCTTGATGCAGGTGCACTCGGGTTTTCAACTGGCCTATCGATGGCGCCCGGATACTACTCACTCGCTATCGAAGTATTCGAACTGGTTCAAATGGCAGCTGAGAGAAACAAGCTTTATTCATCCCACATACGCGACTCGTCTACGGAAGGTCCAGGGCTATTCGTGGCAACTATGGAAGCCCTCGAAGCAGGCCGTAGAACCGGAGCCAAAGTACAGGTCTCACATCTTAAGGCCAATGGACCTTTGCGAGGAAGATCCTCAGACCTAATAGAAATGATTGATAAAGCGCAAAGCGACGGTATCGATGCAGCCGCGGACGTTTATCCATACGTATCTGCGAGCGGCCCAATGAGCGGAAACGTTTTTCCGAGGTGGGCGCTTGAAGGAGGAAGGGATCAAGCGCTAGAGAGGCTACAAGACGCCGACCTACGAGCACAGATAGTGAATGGACTAGAAGAAGCTTTCGAAAAATTTTCAGGACCTAGCAAGATAGCGATCGCAAACTACGCACCAGACGCAAGTCTCGAAGGAAAACAACTCCCAGAAATCGCTAATCAGATGAATTGTACTGCAAGTGAAGCATTAGCACGTATTTACGAAGGATTCGATGCCCAACTCGTAATTACCGGAATGGCGCAACAAGATGTAGATCTAATCAGCGCTGCACCATCGGTCGCAATCGCATCAGATGGCAGTTCTCTTCGTTCAACTGGACCTCTTAGTGCAGGTAAACCACATCCACGCAGTTATGGGACCTTTCCAAGATTTCTAAAAAGGGTTCGAGAAACAAATCTAGTATCTCTTGAAGAGGCTATAAGGAAAATGACAACTCTTCCTGCTGAACGTCTTCAACTTACGCGTAGAGGACGTCTAGCGCCCGGATATTTTGCCGATATCACCATATTTAACCCTTCAGAAATAGAAGATATCGCTACTTTCCAAGAACCGCATAAATATTCAAAAGGAATAGAAGACGTTTTTGTAAACGGATCTGTTGTAGTAAGAAACCGGAAAGTCACAGGGAACAGGCCAGGACGCGTGATTCGATCTTATACAGATTAAAGCTTCACCATAAACCGCCACAAAAATGACTTTCAAATATCTACTGATCAAAGCGACAAAAAACTTTAAAAGAAAGGTGTCTCCATCATGAAGCTCGAAGGCAAACACGCTTTACTTCAAATGTTTGTAGCTGAAGGCGTGAATTATGTATTCGGTAATCCCGGCACCAGTGAAACTCCCATGATGACCATTTTGCCTGAATATAAGGATTTAGATTACATACTTGTCCTACAAGAGGGAGTTGCTGTCGGAATGGCAGAGGGATATGGGAGAAGTACAGGAACTGTGCCACTGGTGTCTTTGCACATCGACAACGGAATGGCCAACGGCCTGTCGCTGATGATTGACCAGTTACGTTCAGGAACACCCATGGTAATGACAGCTGGAAATAAAGATATTAGAAAGTTAGGTCCAGGCCGCTCAGACCTTGCAGAACTAGCTAGGCCTTTTGCAAAATGGAGCGCAGAAATCACCCATGCCGGACAAGTTACATCAGTCATACGACGAGCGTTCCAGGAGGCCAAAACTTCACCAACCGGACCGGTATTCGTCGGAATGAGTGCTAATGCTTTTGATGATGTCGCAGACGTGAATATCCAACCATCGACAGATGTTGTGCAGAATTCATCAACTGACCCAAATACATTAGAGGAAGTATGTGATCTCCTTTCGACCTCCAGCAAACCAATTATGATTATTGGAGACCGACTTAATGGAGCTAACCAAGCAGCAGTAAAATTGGCTGAAACTGCAGGTATTCCTGTATATGGTCATGGTTCATTCGAAGTCAACTTCCCCGCGACACACCCTCTATGGCAAGGCAACCTCTCTGTACGTAACCCCGATGCCGTTAAAGCAATCAGATCAGCAGATCTAATCATTGCTGCTGGCTGTACAGTATTTGATGATTTTTTCTACCAAGCTGAAGACATAATTCCCAAAAGCGCAAAATTAGTACACATTGATTCAGACCCAAGTTCAGTGGGTAAATCCGAACCAAGCGACATTGCAATTCTTGCTGCACCTTCGGAAGTAATAACTCAGTTAGCTGAATCTGTCTCATACGAATTCACCGGGACCAAGGCTGAAGAGGCCGCCCTGCGAGTAAAAGATGCAGCATCAGTATCAAGCGCACGTAGAGAAGCATTCGCCAAATCAGCCATGAAACAACGAAACATGTCTCCTATGAGCCCATCTACGTTTGCAGCCACGTTCGCTGACGCGTTGCCTTCTGATGCCACTGTATTCAACGATGGCATAAGTACCGGAGGGTTAATTTTCGAAGCAATGAGCCCAGATGAAAGAGGAAGCTACTACGCTATTCGTGGAGGGGCTATCGGGTGGGGAATGGGAGCAACTATGGGAGTTCAACTTGGTCAGCCGGATAGGCCAGTAGTAGGAGTCATGGGCGATGGAACGGCAATCATGACGATACAGGCTTTATGGACAGCCGCCAATTCAAATATCCCTGCTGTTTTTGTTATCTGCAATAACCGTTCGTACAGAATATTAAAACTCAATTCAAATGTTTACCATAGGATGCAAGGACTACAAACACCAGAGAGCTATGTTGCCTCAGATTTCGACCTTCCCCTCGACTTTAAATCGCAGGCAGATGCTTACGGAGTTGAAGGTGTGAGGGTTGAAACGCCGGATGAACTAACCGCACAAATTCAACGAGGATGTGAATTAAATAAACCACTGGTGATAGATGCCGTAATCGATGGAACAGTTTAGTCTGCTGATACTGGGCAATTAATTAGTATTCAGCTTGCTATTGAACTTTGACGCGTGCCTAAAGTGCAACATCAAAAGCGTCTCAAGAGTTAGAATTCTCATAAATTAAGTCACACGATTCGTTTTCGGTTATTTTTCTGGGAGCACTCTATTGGAACTCAGGGTAAATCGCGCCAAACAGAAACTCGCTAACGGTGAAATAGTCACCATCGTAAGTGGAATTACTCATCCCGATGATATAGATGCCGTAGGGCCATTGGGATTTGACGGGATATGGCTAGAAGGGGAACACGGAGCGACGGATGCATCTGACCTAGGAAATCTAACCAGGGCATGTGATATCTGGGGAATGACTTCTGTTGCCCGAATCAATCTGAACGAGCAGGGACTCATCTACCGCACCCTCGACCGCGGAGCTCAAGCTATTGTCGTACCCCATGTGAACAACGCCGCTGAAGCTCGAAACGTAGTGGAAGGTGGCAAATTCACACCCAAAGGCAAGAGAGGAATGTTCACCAGTCGACAAGGTCTGGGTGTCTCAAACTATTTTGATAGCGCCAATGACCAATCCATGTTAATCGTTCTCATAGAGGACATCATCGCATGGGAAAACTTAGATGAAATCATAGCGGTTGAAGATATAGACGTTTTCTTCGTAGCCCCTTCTGATTTTGCATCATCTATGGGACATATGGGCGATATCCAACATCCTGATGTACAAGAGAAAATCAACGACTCAATGTCACGAATTGTCGCAGCCGGTCGTAATGCTGGCGCTCTCGCTACAAACGAGAATGTCGCGAGTTACACTGAAATGGGAGTCAGGTTCTTTATGACAGGCGCTGGCCCTTGGATCGCCAACGGTTTTAGTGAATTCGTTGCAAACGCAAACGCTGCCAAATAACCAAAACAAGATTTAACCAATTGAACAATTTGATGTCAAAACGACTTATGGTGGTTGCTTTAATCGCCACCCTATCAATCCTATCTGCGTGCCAGGCCGCCGGTAAAAATCCCGACAACGTCGAAATTCCAATTATTCAACCGACAGCTGATACATCTTTATGCCATAACAAAGCGTATCCACAAGAAGCCCCAAAATTCGAGGATATTTCAACTGATCAACTTGTGGGCGAAGCAGATGGTATAAAAATTTACGATCGAGTAGAAGGAAGCGGCACCCCTCCAAAAATTGAAGACATGGTTACTGTCAATTACACCGGTTGGCTTGATGACGGATGTGTATTTGATTCTTCTTATTCACGCGGCACGACGAGTGACCTCATCCTCGTATCCTTGATACAAGGATGGAGAGAAGCAATGCTAACTATGTCCCCCGGAACGATAAGGCGCGTTGAAATTCCGGCTCCTCTCGGTTACAAAGAAATCGGATCGCCGCCAATGATCCCACCTAATGCCACACTAACTTATGAAATTGAACTGGTCAGTGTCCTGACGCCGGCACAGGCAATTGCCACAGCTACAGTGATAGCTGCCAATGCGACGGCTACTCCAGTTCCTACAACCACACCAGAAGGAGGATCCATAGTGTCTGATTGTGATAATTCTGATTACCCTGAAACGGCTCCGCAGTTCGAAGATGTGACCGAAGATCAATACACCGACGAGGCATCGGGTATTCGCGTGTTCGACATAAAAGTAGGTGATGGCAAAACCCCAGATCAAAATAACCGGGTTGATGTCCATTACACAGGATGGCTCGCATCTGACGGCTGCGTATTTGATTCTTCATACGCAAGAGGTCAATCCATCTCATTCCCTGTCGGAGGAGTTATCCCAGGCTTCCGAGACGCGATACTGGGTATGAAAGTCGGAGGACAACGACGCGTGTACATACCTTCCGATCAAGGGTATGGCCCTCAAGGTGCAGGTGCAGCAATCCCACCGAATGCGGATCTAGTCTTCGATATCGTCCTAGAAGACGTTCGATAAAGTAACGCAAGGATTCATCGCGTATCACTTACTATAGGTTTATATGTTGCGTTAATTACGACAGAAAATGGATCCTGATGCACAGCAGGAGCAAAATCAGACTACGTAACGCCACAAAAAGCCCACGAAATGAAAATTAACAAAGTTGAAACCATTTACGTTGACGAGTTCTGGCAAATGTGCTGGATCCGTATTCACACTGACTCTGGAGAGATCGGACTAGGCGAAACATGGTATTTACCCAGGTCCGTCGCCGCAGTGGTCCACGAGTTATTCGGTCCCACTCTAATTGACCGAGATCCGATGGATCGCGAAGGAATATGGGACGAATTATTTAAGCTTGCAGGCATATTCACATACTCAGGTGCGGAGCTAAGAGCACTCTCCGCAATAGACATAGCATTATGGGACATCGTAGGCCAAGCTCTTGATCAGCCAATTTACAATCTTCTAGGTGGAAAATGCCGAGACAAAATCCGCATTTACAATACTATTGGCAGCTACGGTAAGTGGCAGGATAACGAATTTGAGCAACGGGATCCCGTTGGTTTCTTACAAAGTCTGATTGACGAAGGAATCACCGCTGCGAAGGCTTACTACATGGCACCTTATGCCGCCGAGTCCGGTGGTAATTTCGTTTCGGCAAAGCAGATCAAAGAAGGTCTGGCACCACTCGAAAAACAGCGAAAAGCCCTAGGAGATCAAATCGAAATCGCTCATGATGGCGGCGGCCAATGGGCATTAGCTCCAGCCATTAGGATCACCCAAGCGATGGATGAATTCGATCTGCTTTGGCAGGAAGAGATGATCCATCCGGTAAACGCTCAAGCCCACCTAAAGTTGGCCAACGAAACCAAAACGCCAATATGTGCTGCTGAACGATTGATGACTCGTTTCGAATTTCGTGAATACATTGAAACAGGCGCTGCAGAAATTGTAATGCCCGACCTGATATGGACTGGTGGAATCTCAGAAACTAAAAAGATAGCGACACTGGCCGATACTTATCAAACCCCAATTGCACCGCACGATTGGACAGGACCGGTAAACGTCTTCGCCTGCGCTCACATATCGATGAATTGCCAAAACGTAATGATTCAGGAAACTAACCGCGCTTATTACCATGGCTGGTACGACAAATTTATAGAACCTAACATCATCATCGAAGATGGGTACCTGCTTGCGCCTGAAGGGCCCGGACTGGGCACCCGTCTCAAAGCCAGTGTTTTTGATAGACATGACGTCCACGTAGAACAAACCACCGAGGCTCGAATTTGGGAACCTGTAGGATTCGAAGACCCCGGGCAAAAAGTAGCTAATTTCTTCTCACCCAACGTCCCGGAAGGTCAAGAAGAACCGGATTAGTGTCGACAAAAATATTGGAACATTAACTCAGAAATTCCATATCTTCACCGAAACAATCTCATATCGAATTTTCGACCGGTAACATACCTGAATGTCCACTCAATATCTTTCTATCGACGTAGGGTCGACATCTTTAACGGCTGTAATTATCGATATAGAGTCGAAATCGGTGGTCGGATCGTCTAGCGCAGCCAACACATCGGAAATCACCTCAACTGCAGATAAGAAAATCGGCCGATCTGAATGGAACATCGAGCACATGGCCGACCTTGCGATCACCAACGCAGCAAATCTCATCAAACACACAAACTCGCAGCCCGCAGCAATTGGAATTACCGGTCAACAGCAAGGACTACAGCTTTTAGACAAGCAACTCAAAACAGTCGGCAATTTCATATCCTGGCAAGATCAACGTTCCAAAGACTTAATCCGAGGTAAAAACCACACGTACCTTGATGCAATGGGCGAGCTTGGAGGCGCAAAAACCGATACTGGTGGACTGCCAGCCTTTGAAAACACAGGGTGCCCAATTGTCACAGGTTATACCGCTCCAAATCTATACTGGCTCAAAGTTAACAAAGAGCTATCATCAAAAGTTTCCAGTATGCACGGAACAACCGCTCCTGAATTCGTTGTCTCCCGTCTGACAGGGACTCGCCCCGTCACTGATCCAACCGATGCAGTCAGTTGGGGCGTTTACGATTTGGACAAAATGGAATGGAACTACAACCTTATCGATTCGCTTGGTCTTGACCAGTCTCTACTATCGGATCTAGCAGAGTCATGTTCGCCAGCAGGAGCCCTGACCAGACAGATGGCAGCAAAGCTGGGTGTAAAAACTGGAATACCAGTTTCTGTCGCTTCTGGCGATCATCAGTGCAGCTTCGCAGGGACTGTTACAGATTATGAAAAAACACTAGCAATAAATATCGGTACAGGAGGACAGGCATCAGTTTATGTTGAGCACGCCATCGCACGTGGGTGGCTTGAACTTAGACCATTTATTCAAAGTGGCTACCTGCTCGCTGGGGTAGGGGTCGTCGGAGGTCGAACTTTCCGCACTCTCAAAGATTTCTTTAATCACTCCAGCAGTGAATTAACCGGATACGAAATAGATTCAGATGTGATGTACGAAAAATTAGTTGAACTGGCAACCAATGTACCGGCAGGTTCAGAAGGTGTGGTCGTGGACCCACTGTTCACAGGTTCTCGTAGCAACCCTCAAGCGAAAGCAGCAATACGTGAAATAACTCCAGGAACGTTTACACCCGGACACATAGCGCGTGCCCTTTTCGAAGCGATGGCAGCCCAGTTGGCAGGTTCTTACAGAGAAGCGGTCAAACTGGGAGCAGGAGAACGTTCCTTTCTCATAGGATCGGGAAACGGACTAAAACTGAATCCAGTACTGTGGGAATCTATCAATGCCGAGTTAGGTATGCATGTCCAACTGAGTCCGCACAACGAAGAAGCAGCCATTGGTGCTGCCCTATGTGCAGCCGTAGCTGATGGCTCATTTAATTCGATGAATGAGGCAAGTGCGTCATTTTTAAATTTCATCCCCCCCTCGACTAGCGGTGAGGCTTAATGACAAACTTGACGCCTTTTCCTTCACCAGAATCAATAATTGCTTGCGGGAGATCGTCAAGCACATAACGATCAGAAATTACTCCGTCTAGGTTCAGCGTATCGATTTCAGATGGAGTTCGAGCAAACACATCCCCGCGGCCAAACGCACCTTTCAAGGTTATCTCTCGATAATGGATATCGTACATATCGACAGGTAAAGCAGCGCCCTCAGGGTTGACTCCGATCATCAGCACTTGGCCACGCGGCCTAACAACCTCGAAGCACTTAGCTACAAGATTCGGCTGCCCTACAGCTTCAGCAGCAATGTTCGCACCATTGCCACCATTATGATCCTTTATAAATTCCTGAAGGTCGCCCTCTCCTGGGTCATGAAGCAAATCCGCACCAAATTGAGTTGCCATCTCACGCCTGCTTAGCACCGGCTCAGACATCACCATGCGGTCCACACCTTGGCGTTTTAAGAAGGCCAAGGTAAATAACCCCATAATTCCACCCCCCACTACAACTCCAAAATCATTGTCATCAATTCGCATCATCTCGGCACCCGACAGGCAACATGATGCAGGTTCAGTCAATGCAGCGTGTTCAAGATCCAACGTGTCAGGTATCTTCACCGCCGATTGAGAAGGGGCAGTTGCATATTCCGCAAACATTCCAGAAGTAAGAGAAGTGTTCTGACAACGTGATTGCGACCATGTAATACATGCTGAACATTCACCACAATGACTGGTCGTGTTCATTGCCACCCGTTCCCCAATACGGTTTGCATCTACACCTTCACCAATTGAAACAATTGTCCCTGAGCCTTCATGTCCAAGCACCTTGGGTGGTGTGGCGGGAAATAGACCTTGTGTGATGTGCACATCAGTGCCGCAAACACCGACCGTGTCCACTTTTACAATTACTTCTCCAGCCGAAGCTTTTAGATCCGATGTTCGGTCAAGCGAAAAATCCGATCCCCCGTGCCAGGTCATCGCACGCATTAGCAAGTAGTCCTCAAAATTACTTCAGCCCCACAACGGATACAGGTTTATAAACCGCTAGGGTATTTTATTTATTGGGCTTAACAACAATGTTAACCAGTCGGCCCGGAACGTAGATAGCTTTAACCTCGGTCATGCCTTCCATATGCCGAGCAACGTTTTGACTTTCCCTTACCGCTGATATGGCACCATCTCGGTCAATATCCGCAGCAACCTCAATCTGATCACGCAACTTACCATTCACTTGAACAGCAAGCGTAATCATATCGCTTGTCGTCAGTTTTTCGTCAAACTGAGGTAAAAGTTCCAAATGGATTGAACTTGAATGACCTGTTCGTTCCCACAATTCTTCAGCCAAATGAGGGGCGAAAGGAGCAATTTGCAATAACAATCGGTCTACACCACCGCGCCATGAATTAGCAGAAATATCACCTGCATCAAAACGACGTATTAATTCGGTCGTGTATTCCATAAGAGCAGCTATAGAAGTATTAAATTTGAACGATTCCATATCGGTAGTTACACGCTGAGTCGTTATGTGAGATGCGCGCTCCAAACTACGCTCACCTTCAGATCCCTTCAAAATCGATTCATCTCGTTGTGCCAAACCCCACACACGACCCAACCAACGTCTAATACCGTTGATTCCGGAATCCGACCAATCACCTCCCTGATCCCAAGGACCGAGAAACATCAAATAACAACGAATCGTATCTGCGCCATGTTTTGCTACCACTGGATCAGGTGTCAGAGGGTTAGATCGTTTAGAAATCTTCTTATGGTCTTTAATCAACATTCCTTGGTTCATCAAGCGCGAATATGGTTCATCGAAATCAACATACCCGAGATCGCGCAAAGCCTTGTTAAAGAAACGCGAATAGAGCAAATGCATTACTGCGTGCTCAGCCCCTCCCATGTAATGACTAACAGGCATCCATGCACGAATTTTCTCCGAGTCTATCGGATGCTCATCCGCATTCGGACTGGCGAATCGGAGGTGATACCAAGATGAACACACAAATGTATCCAAGGTATCGGTTTCACGCTTTGCTGCTTTTCCACATTCAGGACATGTAGTATTCAAAAACTCAACGTGCTCAGTTAATGGCGATTTACCATCAGAACTAAACTTCACATTTTCCGGAAGCAAGACGGGTAAATCTTGTTCTGGAACCGGCTTAGCTCCGCAATCATCACAGTAGATAATAGGGATCGGTGTACCCCAATAACGCTGGCGTGAGATCAACCAGTCACGAAGATGGTACGTAACCGTTCTAGCGCCCCATTTATTCAATTCAATTTTATCTGCGATAGCCTCTTTTCCATCTTTGCTGGACATCCCATTAAATTCTGCTGAATTTACTTGCAAGCCATCTTTTATCCATGCATTCGCCAGCTCGGCGCCATCCCAATGGGGTGGTGCAACTACAACTCGAATCTCCAAATCGTATTTTTTTGCAAAAATGAAGTCCCTTTCATCATGCGCAGGCACACCCATCACAGCGCCTGTCCCATACGTGGCAAGCACATAATCACCAACCAGCACGGGAACCCGTTCACCATTCAGTGGATTGATGCAATAGGCACCGGTTGCAACCCCGGTCTTTTCTCGTTCGGTTGAAGTACGCTCAATTTCAGTCTCTTTACCTGCCTGTTCGACATATTGCTCAACAATTTTCCTTTGGGAGTCCTGAGTTAATTTTTCAACCAAAGGATGTTCGGGAGCCAATACAACAAAAGTGACTCCGTACACTGTGTCTATACGTGTAGTAAATGTCTGAATTTTTTCCCCTGGTGCAAATTCGCCTACGTCAAACCCGATCGTTGTGCCAGTAGAACGTCCGATCCAGTTTCGCTGCATCGTTTTAATTTTGTCGGGCCAGTCAATGCTATCCATTTGAAGCAGTTCATCGGCATATTTAGTAATGGCGAAAAACCATTGCGGAAGCGCTCGCTTAACCACACTCTCTCCACAACGTTCGCAAGAACCATCCTTTACCTGTTCATTTGCGAGAGTGGTCTGATCTTTTGGGCACCAGTTCGCCTGGCCATGCTCACGATAGGCTAAGCCATTTTTATAGAACTGCAAAAAGAAATATTGATTCCATCTGTAGTATTCAGGATCCGATGTAACCAACTCACGTGACCAATCATATGAAGTACCCATGGCACGGAATTGTCTTCGAGCGGTTTCAATATTTTCGTAAGTCCATTGACGTGCATCCGCACCTCGTTCAATTGCAGCATTTTCCGCCGGCAGACCAAATGAATCAAAGCCTTGCGGGTGCATAACGTTGTATCCCTGCATACGCTTAAATCGAGCATACGCATCCGCCGGGGCATAGGCATACCAGTGACCCATATGAAGGTCTCCAGATGGATACGGGAACATCGTCAAGGCATAATAATTCTTCTTGCCTTCGACACAGTCTTTTGCATTGTAAATGCCATCAGACTCCCATTTTAATTGCCATTTTCGCTCGATATCCGAAGGGATATAACGACCTAAGTCATTACCCGAATCTCCACTATCAGAACCACCAGGAATCTTATCCGTCGTAGTCAATACTTATATCCGAACTTATGAGTGATCAATTGGACCACTAAAGGTAAAACGTAAAACTTACCAGATCTCAGATTTTATCAATCAAACAGGGATGTGCGTTTTTGTGTCGCATTTTTCCAAAAATCTGATACCCACCAAAACACGTTACTTTCAAAACGCGAAAATATCGCGGAGGTACAAAGCAAAACAGGCACAACAATATGGTTGATAAACAACTTTAAATCGACGAAAGTATTTTATGTGCCTTAACAGGCCAATCAACTGTCGTGCCAGCAGCCCCTGATTTATACGCACGTTTCAAGGCTTGGATAGAATTACCTATACCCCAAGTTCTAACAGACAACCCGGATTCGTTAGCCATGTCTATTTGGTGTTTAGTTACGTTCATTGCATTTGGATAAATACCTGAAAGCCCTAGATCCACTGCAACTCTTAGTGAACTCTTATTAATTTTCTGAAGCAACCAACCGTGTGCAATTTCAGGCATTAGTGCAATGGAACGTTCAAGCTGTTCGACATGAAACGATGAGATAGTGACCCCGGGCGATAGGTAATTACCTGTGTGTTGACCAATAAAGCCCCAATTTCTCAAAGATTCCATGACTTTGACAGGCAAGTCAGGCTGGGTAGATTTTAATTCAAGATGAGCATGGATTTTTTTTTGATAACGTTCTAAAAATTCATCTAAGGTCGGCACAAAAGCGTCAGGATATGCAAGTGGACCTGTGGACCCTGCACCATCATCTGGTCCCTCGAACCAAAGACCAGCATTCAGTGATTTAATTTTGGCTATG
>CEUY01206022.1_pt1 | contig 18920 bp, 16 predicted proteins | sample 361481 | NCBI WGS metagenome assembly CEUY01 (sample SAMEA2622737, study PRJEB7988) | marine metagenome | isolation source: saline water (ENVO:00002010), including
GAAGTTGTTAATATTCATTCAGAATATTTAAATGAGAGTAATCTGTTAGAAAAACTTAATCAAATTGATGGGATTCTTGTTGCTCCTGGTTTTGGAGAAAGAGGTGTAGAAGGTAAAATTAAATCTATCGAATATGTAAGAAAAAATAAAATTCCTTTTTTTGGAATTTGTTTAGGAATGCAAATGGCAGTGATTGAATATTGTAGGAATGAACTAGGTTTTTTAAAAGCAAATTCTACAGAAATGATTCCTGAAACCAAATTCCCAGTTATTGATTTGATGGAAAGTCAAAAAAACATAATTAATAAAGGAGGAACAATGAGGTTAGGTTCATGGGAATGTGTTTTGTCTTCAGATAGTTTGGTAAAAAAAATCTATGAAAAAAAATCAATCAGTGAGCGTCACCGTCACCGATATGAATTTAATGAAAAATATAAAAATGATGTTTTTGTTAAAGGATTTACACCTACAGGAATTAACCCTGAAACAGGTTTAATTGAAATAATAGAACTTAATAATCATCCTTGGTTCATTGGAGTTCAATTTCACCCAGAATATAGGAGTACTGTTTCAAACCCGCATCCGCTTTTTGTTTCTTTTGTAAATGCATGTTTAAATTTTTCTATAAAAAAGAAATAAATGGAGGAAAAACAATTTGACCCATATCAATTCATTGGCTTTATATTAATTGCCATGATATTAACTTGGATGCTTATGAGAAATCAGAATTCCGATTTAATTGAAAATTCAAATAATCAAGAAATTATAAAATCTAATCAAAGTATTTCAAGCTCTAATAAGGATATTAATAAAATCGAATCTTCACCAATTCAATTATCCTATGGCGTTTTTTCAAAATGGCTTGAACCAAAAGAAATAGAAATTGTTTCAATTGAAAATGAAGATCTCAAAGTTGAAATTAGCTCAAAAGGGGCAAACATTAGTCTACTTAATTTAAAAACATTTACAAATCACTTATATGAGCCTTTAAATCTAATTGAAAATGGTAATCATCAATTAAATATTCAATTGAAGACCAGATTAGGATTATTGATTCAATCCAAGGATATTTTTTTTGAATCAGAAAGGGAAATAAAAAATGAATATCAAGCAGTTACTTTTATTGCAAAATTTTCTAAAAACAAGTTTTTAAAGTTAAAGTATATTCTTCCAAATAAAGGATATAAAATGACTTTTAAAATTGAATCTTCAGGACTTGAAAATATTTTGATTCCAGATGAACTAGAACTAAAATGGGATAAGAGTTTATATAGAAATTCTAAAAGCATTGATTATGAAAGCAGATACACACAGTTGACATATGCTTATGAAAAAGATAAAATAGATGATTTATCTATTTCTGGTGAAGATCAAGATGATGAAGAGCAAATACGTTGGGTTTCCTATAGACAACATTTTTTTAGCTCGATATTAATTCCTGAAACACCATTTAGAAAAGCCTACTTTGAATCTAAAGATTTAATTAATGAAAAAAGTTTAGAAGGAAAATTCACTAAGAGGTTGAGTAGTTCTTTTCCAATTTATAATAAAAATGGAAACCTTATGTCTAATATGAGTTTTTATTTTGGACCAACTGATTACAGAACTTTAAAGTCATATGGAAATTCGTTGGAAGAATCTGTTCCTGTAGGTTGGGGTATTTTTGGGTGGATTAATAAATATGTTTTTCTTCCTTTATTTAGCTGGTTAGCCTCATTTTTTCCATACGGAATTTCAATTATTATTTTAACAATAATTGTTAGACTTGCCATGTCACCGGTAACTTACAAATCATATGTCTCTCAAATCAAGATGAAAGTTTTAAGACCAGAAATTGAAGAGTTAAACAAAAAATATAAAAATGATGCTGTAAAAAAACAGCAAGAAACTATGAGTCTTTATGCAAAAACTGGAGTTAATCCATTATCAGGTTGCATTCCAGCTTTGATACAGTTGCCAGTTTTTTATGCTTTATTTTCATTTTTCCCAGTTGCATTTGAACTTCGACAAAAAAGCTTTCTGTGGGCTGATGATCTTTCATCATATGATTCTGTTCTTCAACTTCCATTTTCGATTATTTTTTATGGAGATCATGTTAGCCTATTTCCAATTCTAGCCTCAGCAGCTATATTTGTATATACTCTAATGACTACTGGGCAAAACCCAATGCCTCAACAAGAAGGTGTTCCAAACATGAAATTTATCATTTATTTAATGCCTTTGATGATGCTGGTTTTTTTTAATAATTATGCTAGTGGTTTGAGTTTGTATTATTTTATTTCTAATTCATTAACTATCATACTAATGATAGTTATAAAAAACTTTATAGTTAAAGAGGATAAAATAAGAGCTCAAATTGATGAGAATAAAAATAAGCCAAGAAAAGCAGGAGGTTTCTCTGAACGTCTTCAAAAGGCAATGGAAGCTGCAGAGGCTCAAAAGAAGATGAATCAGAAAAATAAAAGATCTCGTTAAACATACATAATTTTTATTATCCATAATTGTACCTTTGGTTTATGAAAGGAAAAAGGGTAGTTGTTGGTTTATCTGGAGGTGTAGATTCAAGTGTTGCTGCATATATTCTAAAAAAGCAAGGCTATGAAGTTATTGGAATATTTATGAAAAATTGGCATGATGATACAGTTACCATTTCAAATGAATGTCCTTGGCTTGAAGATAGCTATGACGCTGTATTAGTTTCTCAAAAACTGAATATTCCTTTTCAAACAATAGATTTAAGCAAAGAATATAAGACTAAGGTTGTGGACTATATGTTTGATGAATATTCTAAAGGTCGAACACCTAACCCAGACATATTATGTAACAGAGAAATAAAATTTGATCTTTTTTTAAATATTTCATTGTCTCTGGGAGCTGATTTTGTAGGAACTGGTCATTATTGCCAAAAAAAAGAAATTATTATAAATAAAAAGAAATACAATCGTCTATTACAAGGGCAAGATTCAAAAAAAGATCAATCATATTTTTTATGTCAAATTAGTCAAGAGCAATTAAATAAAACACTTTTTCCTATAGGTCATATGAAAAAATCAGAAGTAAGGAGAATTGCAATGGAAGCTGGTCTTAATACAGCAGACAAGAAAGATTCCCAAGGTTTATGCTTCATAGGAAAAGTTAAACTTCCAGATTTTCTTCAACAAAGACTTAAACCTAAAAAGGGAGATATTGTAAAAATTCCTGAAACTCTCTCTTGTTATAAGAAGTACAAGTCATTTTTAATGAAAAGTGAAAAGATTTATAATGCTGAATTAGCAAAACCGTTTAAATATAAAATAAATGAAGGTAAAATAATTGGAGCCCATAAAGGAGCGCATTATTTTACTATTGGTCAAAGAAAAGGCCTAGCTTTAGGTGGCAGTAAAAAACCTCTTTTTGTTTTATTCACAGATATAAAAAATAATATAATATATGTTGGTGAGGGCAAAAAACATCCAGGCTTATATAGAAAAGCTTTACGTGTATTAAATTCTCAGACTCATTGGTTGCGGGATGATATGAAATTAAATAAAGGCGAATCTCTCAAGGTTAAAGCAAGAATAAGATATAGGCAAAATTTAATTGATGCTATTCTAATTCAAAAAGATAAATACCTATACATTTTTTTTGACAAACTTCAATTATCGATAACTCCTGGACAATTCATAGCCTGGTATATAAAAAATGAAGTTATTGGTTCTGGAATAATTTTAGAGTAATGAATAAAATAACATCACTTTTCAAAATAAAATACCCTATTATTCAAGCAGGAATGGTATGGGCTAGTGGATGGCGATTAGCTTCTTCAGTCAGTAATGCAGGAGGTCTTGGAATAATTGGAGCAGGTTCAATGCATCCAGATATTTTAAAAATGCATATTGAAAAATGTATACAAGCCACATCTAGACCTTTTGGAGTAAATGTTCCACTTATTTATCCAGAAATGAAGGAAGTAATTGATATATTAATTCAAAAAAAAGTTCAAATTGTTTTTACTTCCGCTGGAAATCCAAATATATGGACATCAAAATTAAAATCTTCAGGATGTAAAGTAGTGCATGTAGTGAGTTCTGTAAAATTTGCTAAAAAAGCAGAAGAAGCTGGAGTTGATGCTATCGTTGCTGAAGGGTTTGAGGCTGGTGGTCATAATGGACGTGAGGAGACAACAACAATGGTTTTAATTCCCTTGATAAAAAAATCTATTAAATTACCATTAATTGCTGCTGGTGGTATAGCAACAGGATCATCTATGGCTGCAGCAATTTGTCTAGGTGCTGATGCCGTTCAAATAGGCTCTAGATTTGTTACTTCTAATGAAGCTTCATCTCATATTAATTTTAAAAAAGCTGTACTTAAGGCTAAGCAAGGCAGTACAATTTTAACACTAAAAGAAATTACACCTGTAAGAATGATGAAAAACAAATTTTATGATGAAATAGTTGATTTATATAAAAAAGGATCAACCCCTGAAGAATTATCTAAACATTTAGGAAAGGGAAGGGCCAAAAAAGGTATGTTTGAGGGAGATTTAGAGGAGGGGGAACTAGAAATTGGTCAGGTAGCTTCTCAAATAGATAAAATCATCCCTTCTTCAGATATAATTAGAGAAATTATTCAAGAATTTAATTCTCAAATAAAAAATCTTTCATCAATCAAATTATAGATTTAATCCAATTCAACATCTAATTGTTTATTTAAAATATCATCAAAATCTTCCTCCTCCCTAATTAATAGGGACTTGTTATTGTGCCATAAAACTTCTGAAGGTCTAGGACGCGAATTGTAATTACTAGCCATTGTAAAACAGTAAGCTCCAGCATTTTTAAATACTAATACGTCTCCTTTTGAAATTTTTTCTATTTCTCTATTTTTTCCAAAAGTATCAGTTTCACATATATAACCAACTACTGTATAAATCTTTTTTTTACCCCCAATATTTGAAATATTTTCAATATGATGATATGAATCATAATACATTGGTCGTATTAAATGATTAAAACCACTGTTAAGGTGAACAAATATTGTAGAATTGGTTTGCTTAACAACATTAACTGATGTTAAAAAATATCCAGCATCACTTACCAAAAATTTACCTGGTTCAAGTATGAAATCAATTTTTTTTCCATAAGATTTACAAAAACTATTAAATCTATCAGCTAATTTATTACCTAATTCATTAATATTAGTTTCAATATCTCCTGGTTTGTAAGGAACTTTAAATCCTCCTCCAAAATCTATAAAATCAAGATCTTTAAAGTACATTGCATGTTTAAGCAATATATCTGAAGCATTTAAAAAGTCGTTAATATCCAAAACATCACTTCCTGTGTGCATGTGAATTCCATTTATTTTTATTTTAGTATTACTTATTATGGTTAGCAAAATTGGAATTTGATTGATTGAGATTCCAAATTTAGAATCTTCATGACCAACTGAAATTTTATAATTTCCGCCGGCATCAACATGTGGATTAATTCTTATACAAACTGGAATACTTTTATATTTTTCTCCAAACTCTTTTAAAATTGATATATTATCAATATTTATTTGAACTCCCATTTTTGCCACTTCAGCTATTTCATTAAAAGAAACCCCATTTGGAGTATAAATTATTTCACCAGCTTTAAATCCTGCTATTAAACCTAGTTTAACCTCTTGGATTGATACGGTATCTAAACCTGAGCCAAGCTTTTTTATAAATTTTAGTATAGTAATATTAGATAGAGCTTTTGCCGCATAATTAATTTTTAATTTAGAAACATTTTTAAATGCAGTAATTAATCTTTCATATTGTTTTTTTATTGAATAAGTATCATAAACATATAAAGGGGTGCCAAATTCTTTAGCAATAGTTAATAAATCCTTATTTTGTAACATCGAATAATTTTGTGTTTCAAATTTATAATAAAAAGAAAAACATTATAAATTGCTAAAATATAAGATTGATATTTAATTTTACTAATAATATTTAGACATAATTATGAATTTACATGAATATCAGGGGAAAAAGATTCTTGAAAGCTATGGTGTAGAGATTCAGAAAGGAGTAGTAGCTGAAAACTCCAAGCAAGCCTTTGATGCTGCTAAAGAACTTACAAATCAAACGGGTACTAAATGGCATGTAGTTAAAGCGCAAATACATGCTGGTGGAAGAGGAAAGGGAGGTGGTATAAAATTAGCTAAAAGTTTAGATGAGGTGAAAGAAATTTCTGAAAAGATTATTGGAATGAATTTAATTACACCTCAGACACCTGCTAAAGGTAAAAAAGTTCATAAAGTTTTGATATCTGAAGATGTTTATTATCCTGGAGAATCTGAAATTAAAGAATTTTATGTATCTGTTTTATTAAATAGATCAACTGGAAAGAATATGATTATGTATTCAACAGAGGGTGGAATGGATATTGAAAAAGTTGCAGAGGAGACACCTAATTTAATCTATTACGAAGAAATTGATCCATTACTTGGTATTCAGCCTTTCCAAACAAGAAAGATAGCATTTGATTTTAAGCTAAAGGGAAATGCATTTAAAGCTATGACTAAATTCATTTCATCATTATATAGAGCATATATTGGTTCTGACGCATCCCTGTTTGAGATTAACCCTGTTCTTAAAACTTCTGATGATAAAGTAATAGCGGTAGACTCAAAAGTTACTATAGATGATAATTCATTATTTAGACATCCAGAATTTATCAAGTTTAGAGATTTAAATGAAGAAAATCCAATTGAAGTTGAAGCTGGAGAAGCTGGGTTAAATTATGTAGATTTAGATGGAAATGTTGGATGTATGGTTAATGGAGCAGGTTTGGCTATGGCAACAATGGATTTAATAAAACAATCAGGTGGATCTCCAGCTAATTTTCTTGATGTAGGGGGAACTGCTGATGCTGAAAGGGTTGAAACTGCTTTCAGACTTATACTTAAAGATACTAGGGTAGAAGCTATTTTAGTCAATATTTTTGGAGGAATTGTAAGGTGTGATAGAGTTGCCCAAGGAATTGTTGATGCTTATAAAAACATGGGAGATATTATCAATGTACCAATAATTGTAAGACTTCAGGGAACAAATGCTGAACAGGCTAAATCACTAATAGAAAAATCAAAACTTAATGTAATTGCTGCTACAGCATTTGAGGAAGCTGCTTTAAAGGTTAATGAAGTTTTAGCTTAAAATTTTATTTATAGTTTGTTTTTTTTTGTTTGTAAAACTTTTAAAAAATCTCTAAGCCTTGCAGCTTCGATAAAATCTAAATCCATGGCAGCTTTTTCCATTTGCTTTCTTATCTCTTTAATGCCTTTTTTTATTTCTTTAATAGTATTAAATTTTTCTTGAAAAGCATCACTAGTAATTAAAGTTAATTTTTCATTGTTATAAATATGATTTGAAGAGTTAGCTAAAACGTTTTTTAGTGATTTGTATATTGGCTTTGGTATAATTTTATTTTTTAAATTAAAATCTATTTGTTTTTTTCTTCTATATTCTGTTTCATTTATAGTTATTTTTATGCTTTTAGTGATTCTATCGGCGTACATTATAGCTTTACCATTTATATTTCTTGCAGCCCTTCCTATAGTTTGCGTTAATGACCTAACACTTCTTAGAAAACCTTCTTTATCAGCGTCAATTATTGCCACAAGAGAAACTTCAGGTAAATCTAACCCCTCTCTTAATAAATTTACTCCAACTAAAACATCGAAATCTCCAGAACGAAGATTTTCCATTATCTCAACTCTTTCTAGAGTATCAATTTCACTATGTATATATTGACATCTGATATTTACACCTATAAGATATGCTGAAAGTTCTTCAGCCATACGTTTTGTTAAAGTTGTAACTAAAGTTCTTTCATTATTCTTAACTCTCAATTGTATTTCTTCTATTAAATTGTCAATTTGATTTAGACTTGGTCGTACTTCAATTTCAGGATCTAATAATCCAGTTGGTCTAATAATTTGTTCAACATAAAAGCCTTCAGTTTTTTTTAATTCATAATCAGCTGGAGTTGCACTTAAATAAAGAACTTGATTTTGAAGGTTTTCAAACTCTTGAAATTTTAAAGGTCTATTATCCATTGCTGCTGGCAGCCTAAATCCATAATTAACTAAATTTTCTTTACGAGATCTATCTCCACCATACATTGCATGGACTTGAGGTATTGTTACGTGACTTTCATCTATTACCATTAAATAATCTTTAGGGAAATAATCTAATAAGCAGAATGGACGTGTTCCAGCTTTTCTTCCATCTAGATATCTAGAATAATTTTCAATACCAGAACAGTAACCAAGCTCTCTAATCATTTCTATATCGAACTCAGTTCTTTCTTTTAATCTTTTGGCTTCAATTTTATTTCCTTTTGATTGAAAATATTTTATTTGTTTAAATAAATCAGATTGAATTTGTTTTATTGCATTTTTAAGGATATTTGGAGATGAAACAAAAATGTTTGCTGGATAAATATTTATATTATCAATTCTTCCCAAAACCATATTTTTAATTGTATCAAATGACTCAATTTCATCAATTTCATCACCAAAAAAATGAATTTTAAAAGCAAAATCGTCATATCCAGGGTAGATATCAATAACATCACCTTGAACTCTGAAATTTCCTCTATCAAAAACTGAAACCGTTCTAGAATATAAACTTTGAACCAGTTTTTCAAGGAGTTTAGTTCTAGAAATTTTTTGACCCTTTTTTAAGCTTATGATATTCTTTTTAAATTCTGAAGGATTTCCAATGCCATATAAACAAGAAACAGATGCCACAACCAACACATCTCTTCTTCCTGATAGCAAAGAAGAAGTTGTACTCAATCTTAATTTTTCAATTTCTGCATTTATTGACAAGTCTTTTTCAATATATTGACCAGTAATAGGCATATATGCTTCGGGTTGGTAATAATCATAATATGAAACAAAATATTCCACTGCGTTTTCTGGAAAAAACTGTTTAAATTCAGAATAAAGTTGTGCAGCTAAGGTTTTATTATGTGCTAACACTAATGTTGGTCTTTGAAGATTAGCTATTACATTTGTTACTGTAAATGTTTTTCCAGATCCAGTGACACCCTTAAGAGTGACATGTTTTTCTTTTTTTTTAAAATTTAATAGAATTTCATTTATAGCTTCTGGCTGGTCTCCTGTCGGAGAAAAGTCTGAAATAATTTTGAATTTCATTACTAAATTTTGTTTAAGAAATTAGATAATTTAATTATTTGGGATATTAGTAAAATTCATCAGGATAATCATCATCATTATTTTTTTCAATTTCATTTGCTGAAATTAAACTATTAAAATCTTTTTTTGGAGGAATCTCAGGAACTTCTCCTTTTGAAAAAACAATATTTGGATAAGTCACTCCTTTTATTGAAACCTTTTTTTCTATTACTTGAATATAAAATGTCCATAAAGCTAAAAAATCATACACGTAAAGCAGTCTTCTGTTTTCTTTTGAGAAAATAGAATCTAATTTTAAATTTTTATAATCACTTTCTATATCAATTAAGCTCATCTCTTGACCTTGTTCCCAGTTTTCATTTGTATAGTAAAATGAAGCTATTTCTTTTCCGGCAAAACCATAGGATTTAGATATTATTTTATGCAAATCTATTAGTGAGGATGATACCTTGACTTCTAGGTCTCTTATTACATCATCTTCCACATCTAATATTGTTCTTATTCTATATATCATATATTTTTCTTTTTAATATTATTTGTAATATAAGGTAAAGTTGAGCCCCCAAAATCAAAGAGGCAAGTAATAAATGAATTGGTTGTGAGCTAATTGGGAAATTGATATAATACATAGTAATTCCTGTTATTACCTCTAATCCAATTGCAATAAGTATAAATTTTAGAGTTTTTGGGATTTCACCAACTTTAGTGAAATTTTTCAATAGCATAAAATGTACAAACAAAACAATTAATGAAAAACTTCTATGCAAATAGAAAATAGAAGGACTAGGGTTTAACCATAAATTTTTTTGTAATGGATGATTTATCATTTGTAAATCTATAAATTGACGAACTTGTGTTCCAGAAACAATCTGGAAAAAAGTTATTAAAAATGCTATTAAAGTCAAAGTTAATATATTATTATCCGGATATTTTTTCAGATTCTTTGGATTAATAAAGAATAAGATGCTTATAAGTAAACAGATAATTATTAAAGCCATTATCATATGAATTGTAACCTTAACAGGAAGTAAGTTAGAATCTACAACTTCCTTTCCAAGTATAGCTTGAAAGGCCATTGCAAGAACAACTATAAGTGATCCATAAAAAAATAATTTATTTTTTTTCCAAAATGAAATTGAAAAAAATAACATTAATAAAGTTGAAAAACCAGAAATTAAACCAAGAAACCTATTAATAAACTCAATCCATGTATTATATACATTAAAAGTAGAATGATCATGCTTCAAATATTTAGACCAATTAGATCTTTCATATCTTATATTTGATTTAAAGTTGTTTTTTGCAACCATAAGGCTGTCATAAGCAATAATCATTTGATTTTTTTTGTAATTAAAGTTGGCCTTCCATTCTAAATGACTTTTTTTGGTTGGAGGTAAAATATATCCAAAACATTTTGGCCAGTCTGGACAACCCATTCCACTTCCAGTTACTCTAACAATTGCTCCAGCAACAATTACAAGATATACTAATAATAAAGATAATTTGGTAAAGAAATAAAACTTATTTTTCATTTGCAGGAGCTAAACCTAATTCTTTTCCAATTGATTTCATCAATTCAAAAGCAGCTTTTTTATTATTGGGAATTTTTCCTTCGAGTATTGCTTCTTTTATAGATTCTTTAATTTTTCCAATTTTTTCACAAGGTTTTATTCCATAATAACTCATGATTAGCTCTCCATCTAGTGGAGGCTGGAAATTGCGTATACGATCCTTTTCCTCTACTTCTATAATTTTTTTTGTTACAAGTTCAAAATTTTTATGATATTTAGAAAATCGTTTTTGATTCTTTGTGGTAATATCAGCTTTACATAAACAAATTAAATCATCAATATCATCACCTGCATCAAAAACTAATCTTCTTACAGCAGCATCGGTTACAATTTCTTTAGCAATTACAATAGGTCTTGAACTCATTAAAACTAATTTTTGAACATATTTCATTTTTTCGTTTAATGGCATTTTAAGCCTTTTATACAATTTATAAACCATTTTTGAGCCAACAAATTCGTGACCATGAAATGTCCATCCTGAACCAGGGATTAGCTTTTTTGTTGGAACTTTTCCAATATCATGAAGTAATGCAGCCCACCTTAGCCATAAATTATCTGTCTTTAAAGAAATGTTATCCAAAACTTCTAGTGTATGATAGAAGTTTTCTTTATGACTATACCCTTCAACTTCTTCTACTCCTTTTAAATTTGAAACCTCAGGAATTATTTTATTCAACAAACCTGTTTTATCTAGTATTAGAAATCCTAGTGAAGGTTTTGGAGATAAAATAATTTTATTTAGTTCATCAACAATTCTTTCTTTAGATATAATATTTATTCTATTAACATTATTATAAATTGCTTCTAATGATTTTTCTTCAATTTTAAAATTTAAATTTGAAGAAAACCTTATAGCCCTTAACATTCTTAGTGGATCATCATTATAGGTTTTATTTGGATTTAATGGAGTCCTAAGTATTCTTTTTTTTATATCTTCAATTCCATTACATGGATCAATAATTTTTCCATAATTAGTCTTGTTTAGACTTATGGCAATAGAATTTATTGTAAAATCTCTTCTTTTTTGATCATCTAATATTGAGCCTTTTTCTACAACAGGATTTCTGCTATTAAAATTATAGGATTCTTTTCTTGCACCAACAAATTCTAATTTAAATCCATTCCATGAAAACATAGCAGTTCCATAATTTTTAAAAATTTTAATTTTACTAGAATTTACTAGGGCTTTTTTTAACAATTTAGCAAGTTTAATTCCAGAATCAGCGCATAGAAAATCAATATCTTTTGAATTTTCTTTAATCAATATAAAATCCCTAACAAAGCCTCCAATAATATAGGATTCAATTCCACATTCTTCAATGACCATTTTAATTGTTTTAAATAGCTTATGATTAAGAATTTTTTTTGTAGAAATTGATACCATTTATTGACGAATTAAAATTAGTTTACCTTTCTTATCTATTTTATAGATTCTAGATGGAAAAGCTTTTATGATGTCCTTTTCCAAATTTACAATATGATCTACTTCCTCCAAAATTCTTAAATTAATTTGAGAATACTTAGTCGGTGTTTTTTCAAAACTTATGTTAGCAGATGTTGAGACTATAGGTTTCCCAAATCTCTTTAGTAATTTATTGCAAAAATTATGCTTTGGAATTCTTATTCCAATTGTTTTATTATATGAAATTAGATTTTTTGCGAAGCCTTTTGGGTTTGGATAAATTATACTAGTAGGCTTTGTCTGATTTGAAATTGATTTAACTTCAACAGGAATTTTATCAAGATATAGTTTTAGCATATTTAAATCTTCAATTAGACAAAGCATAGGTTTTTTTTCTTTTCTTTTCTTAATCTTGTAAACTTTTTCAACTGCAATAGGGTTAGTGGCATCACAACCTATACCCCAAACAGTATCAGTGGGATAAAGAATTACATCTCCTTTATTAAGTGCATCTACTGCCTTTTTAACTTCAAGATCCATAGATATATTTTTTTCAAAAATACACTTTAAAAACATTACATGTTAATTAGTTTATATTTGTTGATAACTATGAAAGTTGCATTATTAATTTCCACATATAAATCCCCAATGGTTCTAGATATAATTTTAGAATCTGTTATTGGTCAAACTAAATATTTAGATGAAATTATTATTGCTGAAGATGATGATTCTAAAAATACTTACGAGTGTTTTCTTAAATGGAAAAGGAAATTTAAAAATAAAATATTTCACTACCAACAAAAAGACCTTGGTTTTAGAAAGTCTCTCATTTTAAATAAAGCTTTATTTTCTTCAAAATCAGACTATATAATTCAAATTGATGGAGACTGCATACCAGATTCAAATTTTATTCATGATCATATTTCTAATGCAAAAAAAGGATTTTATCTTTTTGGAACCAGAGTACATATAAAGAAGAAATATGTTATTGATGTAATAAAAAATAGATCAATTAATTTTTCGTTTTTCAGTAAAAAAATAAACAAAAGATTTAGAACAATTAGAGCCCCTTTTTTAAGTTTTTTATTTACTGAAAGGAATAAAATTTCTTCAAAATTTCGAGGTTGTAACACTTCCTTTTGGAAAAAAGATTTTATTGACATAAATGGTTATGACAATAATTTTAAAGGATGGGGAAGAGAAGATTCTGATCTAATGATTCGTATGCATAATTATGGAATAAAAGGTAAACGTTTAAAATTTGCAGGTGTTGTTTATCATCTCGATCATGATGAAAAAGATAAATCTAATTTTTATAAGAATGACCTTATGCAAAAACAAACGATTAAACTTAATAAGATTAAAGCTTCTAACGGATTATCTCAGTTGATTGATAAAATCGAATAATTTGTTTTTGAACAAATCAAAATGAAAATTGTTGTATAAACTAATAATTTGATTTGAGTTTAATGTTTTTAGATTAGTGTTTTTTAACGTTATATCATAGTTATTAATATGAACACCTACTTCTTTTGAAGATGGATTTAACCATGAATCTAAATCCGTTTGAGGAGAATATATTGCAAAATTAGGAATGTCTAATGCTTTTGCCATATTTATTGAACCTCCTTCATTTCCTATAATTGCATCACATTGAGAAAGTAATCCAATAAAATCTCTAAGATTATTTGGCGCATCTGAAATAATTATTGAATTAGATGTTTTGGAATTTATCTTACTTAATAATTTTAATATTTGTTTTTTTTGATTAGGAATATAATTAAGAATTAATTCAGCATCAAATTTTTCAACAATAAAATCTAAAACTTTGGACATTTTAATTAAAGGGTAAGTTTTTGTTATAGAACTACCTAGTGCACTAATCATTATAAGATATTTTGTAGATTTATTACTTAGTTTTGATATAGCTTTTTGTTTTTCAAAATCACTAACATATAATTTAGGTTTAATGGAATAATTAAAATCTTTACCTAAAATTGGATATAAAAGCTTTATTCTATTTTTTATAGATAATTGCACTCCATCTTTTAGCAGACTTCTTTCTCTATTAATCTTATTTGTATAAATGAGTTTAGTATACCATTTATTATAACCTATTTTAATTGCTGATTTTGTCCAAAAAGTGGTTAGAATACTTTCAATTTTTCCATATACATCTATTATTATATCATATTTTTTTTTTCTTTGATTTCTAAGAAAATTAATAAAAGCTATTTTATTTGATCTGTAATGGTTTTCAAAAACAATGATAGAATCTATATATGGATTATTCTCAAGTACAGAAATTGTATTAGCATTTGCAATAAAATCTATCTTCGTGTTGGGATTCCATTTTTTGATGTTTTCACAAATTATACTTGATGTTAAAACATCACCTATCATTTTTTGCTGTATTACTAATATTTTCATTGTAAATTTATGTAATCAAACAAAAGTAGTTTTATTTTTATCAAGGTCATAAATTTAAATATTTGAAAACTTCATTTTCTGTAATATTAAGTACTTATAATTCAGAAGCATGGCTTGAAAAAGTTGTTTTTGGGTTTCAATATCAAACATTTAAAAATTTTGAGATTATAATTGCTGATGATGGTTCTGGCTTATCCACAAAGAAATTAATTTCTAATCTTAAAAAAGTGGTTTTTTTTCCAATTTTTCATGTTTGGCATCCTGATAATGGATTTCAGAAAACTACTATTTTAAATAAAGCTTTACTTAAAAGTAGAGGTGATTATATTGTTTTTACTGACGGAGACTGTATTCCTAGATCAGATTTTTTAGAAATTCATAATAAGCATAAAAAATTAGGGTATTTCTTATCTGGAGGATATTTCAAATTACCCATGGATATATCAAAAATCATTAAACCTTATGATATAGAATCCCAAAATTGTTTTTCTTTAAAATGGCTTAACAAATTAGGATTGCCTTTTTCATATAAAAATTTAAAACTAAATTCAAACAAATTAATCTCATCTCTTTTAAATTTTTTTTCACCAACTAAAGCGACATGGAATGGCCACAATAGTTCTGGTTGGCGTTCTGATTTGTTTTCAGTTAATGGTTTTGATGAAAGAATGAAATATGGAGGAGAAGACAGAGAATTAGGCGAACGTTTAATTAATTATGGTATAAAAACTAAGCAAATTAGATATTCCGCAATTTGTATACATCTTGATCATGAACGAAATTATGTTGATATAAATTCATGGAAAATAAATAATAAAATACGATCTATAACTAGAAAAGAGAAAAAAATTTGGACTAATTATGGAATAGAAAGAACAGATTAAATAAACAATTAGTGTTTTAAAATTTTGTGTTCACGTAATTTATTATCTAAATAAGATTTGCTTATTTCCAATATCAATAATGTATATTTACCAAAATTATAAATGGGTATTTTATTAGCTATCGATTATGGCCAGAAAAGAATAGGTATTGCTCATACAGATTCTTTTCAAAAAATAGCAAGTGGATTAATTACTTTGAGCCCAGATAAAGCATTATTATTTATTAAAAAATATGTTTCTGAAAAAGTTGTTGATGCTATAATTATTGGACAACCACTTCAAATGGATGGAAATCCTTCAATGATTGAAAGTTCAATTTTAAAGTTTATAAAGAAGTTAAAAAAAGAATTACCGGAAATTATGTTAATTCGTTTTGATGAACGTTTCACCTCCAAAATTGCTTTTAGAACTTTGATTGATTCAGGTGCTAAAAAAAATCAAATTAAAAACAAAAAATTAATCGATAAAATAAGTGCAACTATAATTTTGCAATCGTATTTAGAATCTATAAATTAATCATCATGATTTTACCAATCCTTGCCTATGGAACTTCTGTTTTAAAACAAAGAGCAAATGAAATTGATAAAAATTATATCGATTTAAATTCTATAATTAGAAATATGTGGGATACTATGTATAACGCAAATGGAGTTGGTTTAGCTGCACCTCAAATAGGTTTGTCAATACGTGTTTTTATAATTGATACTAGTTCTTATGAATATGAAGAAAATTTGGACACAAATGAGATTGAAAAATTAAAAGATTTTAAACAAGTTTTTATTAATCCCAAAATTCTTGAGCAATCTGAAAAAGAATGGATATTTAATGAGGGGTGTCTTAGTATTCCTGATATTAGGGGAGATATAAATAGAAGCCAAAGTATTAAGATTAAGTATTTTGATGAAAAATTTAATGAAAAAACTGAATCTTTTTCTGGATTAATTGCTAGGGTTATTCTTCATGAATATGATCATATAGAGGGTATTTTATTTACTGATAAATTATCACCTTTAAGAAGAAAAATTTTACAAGGTAGATTGCAAAATATTTATAAAGGTAAAATAGATACTAATTACCCCATGAGTTTTTTTAAACAAGTAAATAGAAAATAAATTTTTAAATTAATTATATGAATACCCGCCATAACCAGTTATTAGAAATAGAAAAGCTGTTAAATATTATGGATGATTTAAGAGAAAAGTGTCCTTGGGATCGAAAACAAAATTTTGAAACGCTTAGAAACCTTACCATAGAAGAAACATATGAATTATCTGAAGCTATAATAGAAAATAATTATGAAAAAATTAAAGATGAACTTGGGGATTTGTTATTGCATATTGTTTTTTATTCAAAATTAGGATCAGAAATTGATAAGTTTGACATTGGTGATATAGCTAAATCTATTTCTAAAAAACTAGTGTCTAGGCATCCTCATGTTTATGATGAACTTAAGGTTAACAATCAGAGTGATGTAAAAAAAAATTGGGAAAAAATTAAACTAAAAGAAGGTAGATTAAGTGTGCTATCTAATATTCCTACTGCTCTACCTGCTTTAATTAAAGCTTTGCGAATTCAAGAAAAGGCATCAAATGTAGGTTTTGATTGGAAAAACACTGATGATGTTTGGTTGAAAGTTAAAGAAGAAGAAAAAGAACTAATTGAAGCTATTAATAAAAAAGAATTAACCTCTATTGAGGAGGAATATGGAGATTTAATGTTTTCATTAATTAATTTTGCTCGATTTATAAATATTGATCCAGAAAAAGCAATTGAAAAAACCAACAAAAAATTTATTTCTCGTTTTAAACTAATCGAAAAAACAGCTAAGAAAAATAAAAAATCCATTGATTCTTTAGGTATGGAATATCTAGATAAAATTTGGAAAGAGTCAAAAAATAAAAGTGTTTAGCGTTTTTTTATTTTTCGCTCTTAACCATTTTATTTTTTGTGTTTTCATTTTTTGGTTTTAAAAGTTTTTTCTCAAGAGATTTTAATTTTTTTATTCTCTCATTTAGAACCTTAGACTTTTCAGAAAGTAATTTTAGTTTTTTTGTTACCTCTTTAAGCATAGGACTATCAGTGCTAGATTGACTAAAAAACTCAATATTATTTTCTAATTGATTTATCTGATTGTTAAGTGTATCTAGTGTTTTTTTATATTTTTCTATTTTGATTTTTAAATTATCGATATTAGTTTCTAAACAATACAATTCAATTATAAAATTAGTTTCATCCAAATTTTCTTTTTCTATATTAGAGTCTTTAATAATTTTTATTGATTCTTTTAAAAAGTAATTGAGTATTTTATTTTCATTGTTCTCATCTAATTTTCCAATACTCAAGATAATATCCCATTCCTTTTTTATTGACTCAACTAATGTTTTTTTATCAACTTTAATTTTATTTAGTTCTTTTATTTTGTTAAACTTATTATTGTAGATATTTTCTTCTTTTGCATTTAGCTTTTCATAACCAGATTTTAATCTTTTAAAATACAAGTTCATTTTGTCGTAAAACTCTTTATTAAGTTTTTTGGCTTGATTTTTTGGAATAAAACCTAGGTCTTTATATTCTAACTGCATATTCTTAACTCTTTGTATATAATCTTTCCAATCTTTTTTTTCTAAAATAGATGAAATTTCATTTATTAGTTTGGAATAATTATTTATATTTTCCCTTAATGTTTTCTTTTGATCTTTATAAAATTGATTTTTATTATAATTAAAATCTCTCCCAATTTTTCTAAAATTGTTCCAGCTTGATTTACTTTGATCTTTGATAACAGGGCCAATTTTTTTAAACTCTTCTCTTAAATCATTAAAGGTTTTTATTTTTTTTTGCCAATCTTTATGAGTACTTGGTATAGGTTTTGTTAAAGATTTTAATTGATTTAAAATATTATTTTTTGCATCTAAATTTAAACTATAATTTTGAGTAATGTTTTTTTGAAAATCTTGTCTTTTATTATGAATTAATTTAGAAGCAGCTTGAAATCTTTTCCATAACGATTCTCTTTCTTTTGGAAAAACTGGTCCTAGCTCACTCTTCCATAATCGATGTAAATTATTTAGTTCTCGACTTGCTTTATGAATATCACTTATTTTTGCCAATTTTTCTGCTTGTTCTATAATTTTTATTTTTTCTTCATAATTATGTTTGTAATCTATATCTCTAAGTTCTCGATTTATATGTAAAAAATCATAAAATCTTTCAACATGATGCTTATATGTTTCCCACAAATTGTTATTATCTATTCTTAGTGCTGGCCCTGTTTTATGCCATTTTTCTTGTAAAGATTTGAACTTTTTGTAAATCACATTAATTGATTTATCGCTTCCAATTAGTTTTTTGATTTCTTCAATTATTTCTTTTTTATGCTCACCATTAAGTTTTTTTTGAGCTTCTAAATCTTTAAAATGATTTCGTTTTATTTTACGATACTTAAATAGAATA
>CEUY01077446.1_pt1 | contig 18891 bp, 26 predicted proteins | sample 361481 | NCBI WGS metagenome assembly CEUY01 (sample SAMEA2622737, study PRJEB7988) | marine metagenome | isolation source: saline water (ENVO:00002010), including
AGCCATTACTTAACCCTTACAATTGCATTAGATGAGTCAGCATCTGGAAACTCTACCGTAAACGTCGAGCTAGAAACCTCTCTGTCGATTCCAAAATCAAGAACCGCTACAGCCTTGTTTCCATTTGTACTGTTATAAATTAATGCGCCCCTAGCAGTAAAGGACGCACTAGACCAAGATGTGTCCGCAAAATCAGTAAAACCAATACTGTTAGAAGTTGTTGGCTCTACGTTTGTTAACGTGTTTCCACCTGCTGTATAATTAGTGCCCGAACTGCTTACTTCGCCAGTTGTTGTGTACACTGTTGTTGATGGGCCTAGTGACGCATCGTCAGTGTACAAAGCAATCTTGAATGTGTTGCCGCCACTAGCAGAAAAATTATGTACAGCTTTTAAAACTTCGCTTTTAAAAGAGTTGCAAATAGACTGAGTAATGGCCACAACTATACCCTCGGCACGCGAATCGTACCGTCTCTGTACTCATCGATGGTCATGCGTCCTTCTGCCTGTGTTTTTAACAACCCAAGCGCTTCTTGGTAACGCTGGTTATATGTATTCATAAGGTCGGCATCACCCTTCATAAAGGTGTACGCTTCTATTAGGGCACCATAAAGCAATGCGCTGTCAGCGTTTGTTCCAAGCCATGTTGTTGAAGCGGTAACGATGCTCGCAGGCTTGTAAAAATAACTTAGCCTATATGCAGAAGTCGCACTTGGCGAAGGACCAAGAACAAAGTTTGTGCTGTCATAAATTGCATAGTGTTTAGGAAAGCCCTTTACAGAGTCGTCAGGGTACGCCTGAGACATAAAATTGTAATCTTTATTGATCAAAAACACTTGATCACTTGCAGAGTTAGTGACCGCAAGCGACAACGGCGCCAAAAGATCTGACGGGAACGTTAAGAGTTTGGTCGAAGTTGACAGGCTTCCGTCAACTATTTTTCTGCTAACTGGAAGATTTACTGACCGATAAATACGATCTTCGGCTTGTTTTACAAACGTAGGAATATTGTTTACAAACGTTGTTTCTGTGTTATCGCAATAAGCCTTAATCGCTGCAACTAGCTCTGTATAGTTCATGTCGTAGAAATGGTTACAGTTCCAACGTGTGCCCGGACTGTGGTGCCGCCGTCTGTGTCAGCGTTTCCGTTACCCACTGGGTTCCAAGCAAACAGCCCACGGCTTTCAGTCAACGATATGTCAGGTCTCGGATTTCTTAAGGATTGCGGGTCCGTGTAGTCCCCGAGCTTTCCTAAAAAGTTTTGTGGCTGGTCTGCATCCCACACATCCTTGCCAACCAATAAGCCAGTTTTTACACCTGCACGAAACTCAGGCTTTAAATCAGAAAGCTTGTACCTAAATCCGGTTCGATCACAAAACCCAAAAGCATGCTTGCCGTTTGCGTATCTGCCCATTAGACGCTCCCGTACCCGCCGGGCACGAACCTAACAGACGACCTGTCGCGGTCTTCTGACTGTGCTAAATCCCACTGAAACTCATACTCTGCCTTTAGGTCAGCCATTCTGTTGTTGGCTTGTGGATACTTCATGGACAGTTGATACGCTAGGCCAGCCACCATGCAAGGCAAGAATCGAAACGGTGCATCCATTGTGTACTCACCGTCGTGGCCCACATCCTGAACTCTCCGAAGCTTTTGATAAACAAACGTGTAAGCTTCGTCGGGTGTAGGCCAAAAGTAAGCAACAGGAGCCGCACGTTGCTTGTCAATGTAAATATTTACAGGTCTGCCAGATGTGTTTTTGTTTGGCAAGCTTGAATACTGAGACACGCTAATACGACTAAGCTGCTCATCGTTTTGCGTAGCGCCGGAACCCGTCCTGATCCAATGCTCAATAATATCAATGGTATCAGTAGGCAGTGTCAGCGTAGCTGTGTCTGCTGTTAGCGAGGTTGATACCTGCTCGACAGTCCAGAAGTTTATGCCTCGGTTTGCCCACTCAATCGTTAGTAGGTTTAACGAACGAGTCGCTGTCTTCAGATCGTAACCAGTACGAAGCTGAAGACCGCAGCGCTCAAACGCTTCTTCTGCAATCTCTGTAATGTCAAGATCAAATGTAGTAGTGCCAGAGGTGGCCATCTATCCTCCCTTGGGTTAACCGTATTGTTTTTCCAAGACGAGAATAATTGTATACCTGTCGCCGCTACTGTGACCAACCGTAGTAAAAAGAACGTCGCCGTTTTTGCCGCTACCCGCATTGTTGGTAAGCGCCTGCATTTTACTAAAGTCGTAGTGACCAGAGCTAGAGTCAGACACGGTAAAGCAAAGAACGTTAGAGGTTGCGTTCCAAAGAATATCAACAGACATGCCTTCTAGGGCATAAAATATTTGTTGAATTTTTACTCCAGAACACTCCCTATCTGTTCCCGGTTCTGCGCTAAGCGCCGAAACATCTACCTTTGTAACCGCAGACTCGCCCGAGCCATCAGAAATATTCGTAAACTTCATGACGGCAATTCTGGGGCCGTCAGAAAGAGTTTGTGATGTTACTGCATCAGCCATGTTATTTTCCCGGTGAGAAGACAGGGCCACCCACTCAAGGCAGGTGACCCCATCCGTTAATTAATCTTAGCTGTCTACAAACGGAGTAGCTAAGGTTCCGTCACCCATCAGGAAGGCTTCTACAAACCATGTCGTTGTGTTGACACCAGTTAGTCTGATAAAACCACCAGTCAACCAGCCCTGCTCAACCTGACCTAAGTCAATAATATCGTTGGAAGACGATGGGTGGAAATTGTCAGTTTCGCCAATTTCTCCTGTGTCAAACAAGAACGCAGTTCCTAAGAAACCATCGGTTCCATCAGTCGTAGCAGTTTTAATCTGCCCGGCGCCGGTAAACGTGGTTTCGACTAGAAACGTGTAAGTAATTCCAGCCGCCGGAGTCGGAAGCGTAACCACAATTCCTGCGGCACGGTTAAATCCGTACACGGTACCAGAATCGGCAGCAGTCAGCGTCTTGGTTGCCGCAGTAATTGATTCGTAGTCACTAACAATATTTGCAGCGCCGGTAAGCTTTAGCGTGCCAGTACCTGAAACATTACCGCTTGTGTCTACGTCAAAATTGGTTGTAAAGGCGCCGGTGCTTGTGCTTTTTGTTACCTGCTCAAGTCCACCTTCGGCCCGCACATTTCCACTAAAGGTTGTGTCAGCCACAATAATACCCTCTTACGAAAGGATTTGTTTTGGGGTCTCCGTAAGTGTCTGCCGGGACAGTCACCCAAAACTTTAATAAACCCGGAAATAATTTATATAATAAAAATGGGGCGAAGGCAGCGTTACCGCCACCCCCGCCCCAAATACTACTAAAGCGCTTAGGCTCCGGGCGAACCCCAGATTCCAAGCGGGTCCGAAACGCCGAAGCTGTAACGCTCACGCGCCTTGTAGCGAACGTTTCCGGTGTCAAAGTCACCGTCCATGCTCGTTTCCATTGCAACGCGAGTGAAGTGCTTCATTCCGTTCGGAACGTCGGTCAGCAGGAACCACGCATCTGTATCAGTTAGATAGTGGTTTACAACATGACCTTCGGGAACAACACCCATTACGCGAACTGCGTTAATGTCGTTGTCCGCCGTCCCCGGACGAAGTTCGCTGTCCAGAATGCGCTTAGCGACAAACTGAAGATCGGGCGGAATAACCATCTTGCGAGGACGCGAGGCGATCAATAGACCACGCTCATCTGTCCACTTAGCAATTTGAATAACCGCTGCCTCAAGCGAAGTTTCGTTGAGGTCAACCGCCGTTGCCGGACGGTTGGAGTTCTTACCACCGCTAACGAGCGGGTGACCGTCACCACCTGTGACGCCATCGCCCGACGCAGTGAAGAGGTTAACGCCGTCGCCACTCTGGTAAGCGTTAGTGAATCCATTGTTAAGCGGGACCACTGCTTTAACCTGCTTCGTGTACGCCATGCCTCGTGCAAGCGCCTTGGTGTAACGAGCAGACAGAGAGTCATACAGGTTGTCCTCCATGGCCTCTTCGGTAATCGAAAAGCCCATAGCAATCGTTTCATGGTTGTACCGCGCCGTGAACGATTCTTGTGCTGCATCATAAGAAATGCCGCTGCCTTCCGGCTTAACCGGGGCAGAGCCAAAGCCCGAAAGCTTTACTTCTTCTTCAAAGGAACGATCCGAGTTTTCCGTTTCATAGATCTCGGCATGCTCGTTGTCGTAACCGGCATACTCAAGACCAAACAAAGCGTTAAGTCCCGGTAGTAGTTCCTTAAGAAGTTGTGCGCGTGAAATAGCCATTGATCAATCTCCTTACAAGCCAGTGGCGTTGAGGTACTGGTGATTGGAGGCTGAGCCACTCGACGCTGCGTTAAACTTCACGATAACGTCGGGGTAGGCATCACTTGCAGTTGTGCCAACAGGGGCAAGGCTGTCCGGTCCGTCAACAAAGTCGAGAATCCGAAGAGGAAGCGTGTTCGTGGTTGCGGGCGTGTCGCCGTCCAAAGCATTCTTGGACTTGCCGATTGCCGTGCTACCAGCGGTTTGAACAACAGACGCATTAAGACCGCGATCTGTAGTGTTCAGTGCTTCATCAGCCTGCATTTGAAATACAACAAATGGGTCGTCAATAACGTAAGCCATCGCATCAGAGGCGACCGTGGACGCAGGCCACTGCGTATTAAAGGTCTTCTGATTGGTCGTGCTTGGCGTGTATGAGCAACCCACAAAGATTCCGCAAGTTGTTAGCGCAGTGGTGCCAGTATCCTTCTCAATGTCACCGTCTGCAACAATCTTTACGAAATCACCATTAAAGATGGCGGTACCGTACCCACTAGCAATCGGCAGTTGCCGAATCTTGGCCGTATATGAGCCAGAAGCGCTAAGGGTACCGATAGGCCGCGCACCATAAGGTGTCGCTGAAGTTGCCATTTGAATTATTACCTAAGTTGTTTGCGACCAATCAGGATACAACCTTAAGAGTTGCCGCCCCCGGTGGTCACAGTGGTTTTACGTTCGGGCGCGAAAAGCGGCATCCGAGGATCGTTTTCACGCATGAAATTATTGTCTACTGCTTGCATCTGGTCCCGAGCGCGTTTGGCGTAATACTCTTGCCGTTGTTGCACAAACTCTTCAGGCGCTTTGCAAAGAAGCAAGCCACCGACTTCGATGCCGCCTTTTGCTGCCCATTCAGAGCCGTGATCGCTCATAATTTGTAACTCGGGATGATCTTCTGCTCGCACTGGTTCCCATCCTTCACGGAACCGTTTAGATGCGTTGGTATTGTCCACTTGTCCAACCATGGCTGTCCTTACCCAACGAAAAACCCAACCGTCCTGCGGTTCGGGATCTGGTAGAATGGAAGCTGGCTCCCAGTTCTTTTGGCGCTCACCGCTTTCGCGAGTGTCGATCCCACTTTTTTCTCTTGGTGCGCGATCCTTACTCATGTCAACTCTCCTTGACTAGCTGTGCCGCATACTGCTGCGGACTGAGACCAAGACGCTTCGCGATGCGAACTTGGGTTTGCGTCAGCTTCACTGTGCGTGGTGCTCCTCCACCAGAACCTCTCTTAGCTGGAGCTACTACGGATTTTGCCTTTTGGCGTTGTGCAACGTCGGCGCCTTCACCTTCGTTGAAATAAGAGGGAAATACTTCTCTAACCCTCGAATCAATTAATTGATAATATTCGTCTGTATCTGGGTCAATACCTTCACTAACGATTTTATCGTGTACTCCATACGCAAAGCTTGTCATTTCGTAGTCATTTCCAAACCACTCATTGCTTTGCTGCCACTCAATAGCCTTGGGGTCAGGTTGAGGCACTTGCTGGTCCTCAGCGTACTGCTCAGCATACTGTTGTTGATACGCTTGAGCTTGGGCATCCATCTGTCGTTGTTGCTGCATGACCGCAGACTTCCAATCGTTTACAACAGCGCTTGAAACATTACCATGATTTGACTCAATCATTTTTGCTTCAATTAAGTTTTTCTGCGCGGTTGCAATTGCTTCAGTATCGCCTAACTCATTTGCACGCCGAAGCATATCTTCAGCCATAGACACTGCTGCTTTAGCTCGACCCTCTGCCTGTGTATCAAGGGCGGACTGTGATCTTTTTACAAGCTCTAGCAAGCGTTGGTTTTCTGTATGCAACTGTTGGGTTGCCCGAATAGCCTCCTCTGACATGCGTTCAGCTTGTTCTTTTGCGCGGCGCTCTTCGTGGTATTCCCATTTTAACTTTTTAATCCGATCCTGTGCGCGGCGCCCAACCTTGGTGATTTCTTTTTCGTCGCCTTCGCTGCTTTCAGAATCATTTTCTGTATTTGTTTCTGCGTTTACATATGGCCGATCTTCTTCAGGGGTGTCATCTACCACCTCGACTGCAAGATTATCTTCATCTTGAACCATATCAGCAGGATCTTCTACAGTATTCTTGACGCCAAAAAATGCTTCTTCTTTAGTTGTCATCGTTACGCCCTTTCAATGCCACGCGGATCTTCGACTACCGCCTCAACGGTGTCGTCATTTATAATGCGGAACTCTTTGCCATGGATCTTTAGGCGAGTGCCGCTAAATGCGCGGAACACCACCCAGTCACCAACTTGACAGTATGGCCCGTTAGGAAAGCGATTTGGGTCAGAATAAGCGTCTGGCCCCATGCTCATAACCCAGCCTACAACAGTTGCGATAGTTTCTTCGTGTTGATATTTGGCTGATTTAATAATGCCGCCTTCCGTCTTTTCATCTACCTCTGGAAGGGCAATAAGCATTTTGTAGCCTTTCGGCTCAGGTAGCTGTGACGCTTTCCTTTGCGGTGCGTCTTCAGCTTCGACACTCTCAGTGTCTGTGGCCTCTTCGGCCTGAAGCGTGGTCATTAAGACCTCCGTATTGTAAGTGCGCTACGAACTAGCGATGCGTCCTGCAACAACAAATAAATATATAAAAAAAATAAAATCAATACTTAGGCATTTTTTTTCCTCGAAGACCTAGCTTTAACCTTTGCCTTGTCACTTAACTCACCAAAGTGGAACAAGCGCTGGCTTGTTTTTGTGTGGGTCTTGTTTGTATGCAAGTGACCGTTTGGCATTTTGTGCATTCCTTTGCGCCACACGGTGCCGTCCTTTAAGTAATGGTTTACGCCCTTAGCCATTTTATCTATGCCTCTTAGTTTTTTTTGCAATACTTTTTGGTTGCTTTGAAAACTGTTTTCCTTTTTTTGTGTCTTCGCGTTTTTTAGCGCTTGTCCTATTGTACTCTTCAGCAGACAAAGCCATAATAGCGCCTTCGGGCAAATAACGTTCTCCAGTTTTTGCGCTAGGCTTACCGCTTTTGGTCCGCCACTTTTGTTTAGTCCAGCGGTCTAGGCTTGTTTGGCTTTTTTTCTTAGCCATTTAATTTCTGTAGCCCCCGCCCTTAGCCTTGTATTCTTTAGCAAGCATTTGCGCTTTTCGGGCAGACCACTGACCAGCCTTTCCGCCCTTGGTGCCCGCTTTAATTTTGTTAAAAAGCCGCTTCCTCATCGTAGGCTTAGTGTAGTTACCGGCTTCGTTTACCCGTGACTTTGTCTTACGCTTTCGCGTTGGTTTTTTTGCAGGCATTAATCCCACTTTGCGTTTGGGTCATTCATTTTTTCTTCAAGATCAAGGATTTCCCTTTCCGCCCAAGCTAGGCCCTCAATCATTCCTACCATCTGTCGGTACTGCTCGTAATCAGTGCATGAGCCAACCGACATTGCGTCGGCAAGATCGTTCATTTGTTTTCTAAGTTTTTTTCTTAGCGAGCCAAGAACACTGTCGGCCACTAGTTACTCTCCTTTTAGTTGATCCATTGCGTACTTGTAACCTTCTGCTTCAAGTTTGTCTTGTTCAATGCTTGTCTTTGCTTGCAGTTCTGCTTCCTCAAGTGAAAGCTCTGCCATGTCTACCATCTTATCGGTCTGGATTTTTTCCATTGCAATCTGGGCATCTACGGCATCCTTCTGTTGTTTTGCAGCAAGCTTTTGTTGTTCAAGGCCCATCTTCGCAGCGTCTGCTTGCGCTTTCCGCTGTACGTCTTGCTCGCGGATTGCAAGCTCACGCTCACGTTGTTGGATGACCGGATCTTGTTGCTGCTGAGCCTGCTGTTCTGCCTGTGCTTGCTGTTGCTTCTTCCCGAGTAGCTGGTCTGCGGCGTCGGCAACAAGCACGCTTAAGCGCTTTTCAATGTCTGCTGGTAGCGGATCGCCCATTGGCGGAAGCGGCACCCCAAGCTCTTGTTCAATCTGATCCCTTAACTGGAACCCAAGATGCTCCCTAATGTGTGCATCAATGGCAGCCATTACAGCGCCGCCCATTGGGGAGTTCTGTGTGTCTTGAGCAACTTGTGGGTCATTCCTTAGCACCATGTGAACTCGAATGTGCGCCGTATGATCTTGATACTCGAACGCCTTAACAGGCTTAAGCGTGAGCATGTTCTGGTTTTCAGAGACAGGATCTTCAGGCTTAATATCCTCTGGGTTCGGCACAATTTTATCTGCATTTGGTATGCCGATTAGTTCCATCATTTGCCTGTGCAGTAATGGCATGTCATACAGGTCTGGCGACTGCGCTGCAAGCTGTAAGGCTGCTTGATACTGCATAATGCGCTGCGACAATGTCGATGCGTTCGGGTCCGAAACCGGAATAATGTCTACACGATTATCAAAGTCTTCGACCTTAATATTTTCGCCTTCTTCTGTTTCGTATGGATATGCAGGCGAAGTGTATTTTTTAATAATTCGTGCAAGAATTTTAAATTCTTTCTTAAGGCTTGCGTGAACCCGCGCTTGAATAGCTGACTGCACTTTCATTGCACGTTCAAGGATAGCAAGCGTGGTTCCTACAGGTGCGTCCTGCCTCATGTCGTCAATCTTTACGTCAGCCATTGACGCAAACCTGCGACCCTCTTCTACAATGTTACCAAGCAGGTTGTATAAAACACCCGAAGGTTCTTTGTATGGCAAGAATGTAATGTTGTCGCGAATGACACCGCCGGGCACATCTACGTCCCTAAACTCTCCGGGCATAATTGGTGTGTCGTCACCCTTAATACGCAGGCCACGGGTCTTCAATCCGCCCGGCAAGTTTGACAATGTTCCTGCATCAACCAGTTGACGAAGTAAGCTAGTAGCTGATTTCGCTAACCCACCAATCATGTGAATTAGACCAAGGTTATAGAACCCAATTCCGGGCACATATCCATAGTCAACAAAATGATGAATCTTCTTTCGCATAGGATCGTCTTCGTCCCAGTTGCGATAAATAGAAAGAATTTTATTTGTTGATTTATCAATTGTAATTACATAGGGCAGGGCAATTCCATCCGGTGACTCAAAACCGGGTAGATCGTAATCAACATGCATTTCAAGGAGTTGGTGGCGGTCATCTTCCTGCCCGGAAAACGACACACCAGATATTTCATCGTACTTGTCTTTTATTACGTCTACCGAGTGCTCTGGATCGCCAAGGTCAACGTCACGATAAAAGCCACTGACCTGAAGTTTGCGAATATGATTCGAGCTTCTGGTCATTACATGTGTGTAACGTTCCGCACTGTCTAACGAGCTTTCGTCGTACGAAATAACAAAGTCTTCTGCTGGCACAAACATGGAGCACGGACGGTCCATGGTTGGGTCATAGTAAATTTTTCTGAATGCGGCGCCGGAAAGCGGCAGGCTAAACAAAAGCTTTTCTGTTTCTGCGCGATACTCGGTCATTACTTCAAGGAGTTGGTAATTCATGTACTCCTTGACGCGCTCTGCCTGTGCGATTGTATCAGGGGTTGTAACGCCCCATATGCGTGCTTTTACCGGGCCGCGAGCAGGAAAAATTTCCTGAATGGTTTGTGCCTGAAAACGAACAACCGACTCGGACAATAACGGGTGGAAGACCCCGCAGGCACCGGGCCATGGTGTCGTCCGGTCTTCCATCTCAAGCCCAAGCAAGTCTAACCCCTCTTTGTAGGACTCCTCCCATTCTTTACGACTTGATTTGTCGTCCTCGTACATAGCGACAAGCTTTGACGCACAATGCATCAAATCATCTTCCTCCATGTACTCAGAAAGATTGGCATCAAAGGGCGCATCCATTCCACCTAAAAGGGTGTCGGTGCCGCCAAAGTCAATTGTTACGCCGCCGTCGTCATCTTCAATGACTATAACTTCGTCATTGGTTTCCATCCCATACGGGTCCACAACCTCAACACCCATTTCATCTGAGTTTCCAGAAGCACTAATTAGCTCCATCACTGCTTCTAAACTTTTATCAATAGCCATATTTTATCTGCCTAGTAGCCAACGCGGCGCCGTATTATTTCTGGAAGATCTGGGTCTGGAAAACCAAACTCAAGTATTTTTCGCTTAAATAAATCTTTGTCATTAACTATAAGCTTTAGTTCTTTTAGCAACTCTTTTGCACGCAGAAAGTCGCTTTCTCCGACCGCTACGGCAACCTCTCTACCAAGCTTTTGCATTTCATTGTAGACAGGAATAACCTGATGTGCATGACTCATTCTTTTTAATTGTAAAGAAAGCCTCATTGAAAATGCTTCATCGTCGGTTGCGGCATGTTTAGTTATAAAGTTTTTTGCCTTGTCAAGTGACTGTCGTTCATCTTTTGAGAGCGCATGTGTGCCCTCTGCAAGGCCTTTTGCCCACCTTTTCTGAGCATTACCTATATCGTACCTGTCTGCCATTACGTCCTGACCTAAATACTTCAGCATGTCGTCAATTGAAGCCTGCAACCCTTCTCTTGTAAACTTAAGATTGTCCTCCGCCCCGTCTGCTGATTTAAGGCCTACAAACAAAGGGCTCTCTGGGTCAAGGTTTTTTGTCATTTTGTTTGTAAGGTCAGCAGCACCCGTTATTAAGAGATGAAGACCCGTGCCTTCGAGAGCAAGGTCTAAGTCTGGAGCCGCAATAAACGGATTGTCTGCAAAATAACGAGGATTCCTGACCGGCAACTCGTCACTAAAGGGCGCCCCAGCTATATCAAGGCCCCCCTCGGGAATTTGTCCGGGCTCCCGCATCCGTGACATAATTTTTAGTTCTAATTTTCTTGCTGGCCTAGCTTTTAATAATCTTGGCTCATTTAAAAGAGAGTCTGGTGTTCGAACAACCTTGCGCCGTCCTAGTTGGCGAAGATCTGCCGCAGGAGGATCGTCTGCTCCTATTCTTGCAATAGCAGAATAATAATCTTCCAAGAACTCAAAATCATCTGAATCTATAATTTCTTTGCGAGCGAGAGTATCACGCAGCGCCATTAACTCTTGCTCGCCTGTAAACCTTAACGTTGCTCCGACTTCATCAGCAAATCCCGGCAAATCAAGAACCACATCTTCTGGCTCAAGTTCAAATGTACGGATTCCGGGTTTACGGGCTTTGTACAATCCTTTCCCTGTTGTCCCTCCCCGCCTTGCCCAAAAATCTGCTATGCTTTTCATTGGCGAAGTTCCAATAACTGGAGTGTCCAGTCTGTCGTCGCTCCGATACACTCTAAACTTTCGAGGACCACTAAAGGTTGGGTCTACTTTTTGGGGACGCCCCGCGCCATAGTCGTAGGTCTTTATAGGATTTTCAAGAAGGTCTGCAACTCTTTGTGGAATTGTTTCGCGAGCAACAGCATTTAAGTGCCGAAAAACTTGCAAGGCTTCCTCAAAGTCAAGGTCTGTAATTGAATCTACAAGACCACTTTCCTCCCATTGATCCATAAAGGCTCCTATATGAGCACTTCTGTCATAGTCTCCCAATGTCGGATCCCAAAACATTTCTAAGTGTTCGCGCTCAAGCTCTGGAACGCTTGGGTCGTCTGACCTTGCTAATGCTCGGAGTATGAGGGGCAGTTCTCTTTCTCTTTCTCCTAAGCGTCTACGAGCCGTTTTGTACTGGACTTCTCCGGGATCTTTCGCAGGGAAGTCGGCAACCGTCATGCTCAGCAACTCTTCTTCACTAAACGGTCCGTCCGGTAAGTCATCTTTTGGTGGTGTCTTTGGCACAGTAGAAGGGGGCGTATCCATGCCGCTACCGCCTGCAATCCTCCTAAGTGTGCCACCAGCAACAAATGGCAACGCTAGACCTAGTGCCCCGAAGCCTATTCTTTGAGCATCCCGTTCCCGTAGACCCATAAGGATGTCGGCAACGTCAATGCTTTCACCTATGCCGGGAAGCATAGACGCGCCAAGAAACGCGCCCATCTCTGCGGCGCCTTCGGGCCTAAGTATCCGGTTTATCCGGTCAAAAAAATCGTCTTCGTCCATTACAGTAATTTAGTTAGCGACTCCGCAAACTTTTTATGCCTCCACTAAAAACAGGATTTCTACTGATTATATCCAGCACATCGTCGCCATAGGCAACAATATTTTTTTCGTCGCCCATAAGTACATCTTTAACTAAGGCGCCCGGAATGTCGTATTGGTCATACAAAATGCTTTCAAGCACACCTCGGCCACCTATGTTTGAACCAGTATAACCATGTTCTTCAAATAACCTTTGAAACCCTTCTCGTGAACGTTGAGGAACTCGGTTCCCAAAAAAAGTGCCCCCAGACTCCAAGTCTGTTACTAAGTCAAAAAGGCTCTGCACCTCGTCCCTTTCGTTTGCAATAAACTCTTTATACAAGTCTTGATATGCTTTTGGTTGACCTTCAAGACTGTGTTGGTGGTATCTTATAAAGTCTGCTTCAGGCGCGTTTAATCTAACTTTGTATAAGTACCCAAGCGGCAACTCTTCTCCTGCTTCATCAAGTCTTGGAAGTGCCAAGCCCGTATCTGGGTCAAGCTTGGCACCTTTTTTTGCAAACCCTACACCTCTTCTAATTGCATCAGTAATATAGTGACCAAGGCCTCTGGCTTGTTCCGCGCCTAACTCTGTAAGCTTGTCAATGTCAAACTTATCAAACAAATTGGGAGACCCGTGGTACCAATCATCAACAAGGCTACGAATTCCTTTTCCGCCTGCTCTGAGTTGAGCGCCCGAAACAGGTGAAACCATTCCTGCTAGTGCTAACGCTCCTCGACCCGGCTCCTTGTTGCGAATAGCCATAAGAAGATCTGCCGCGTCAATACCAGTACTGACGCCCGGAGTCATTGTTGCACCAAGAAGTGCTCCCGTTTCAGTGGCACCCTCCGGGTTTAGCAGTCGATCTATTCGGTCAAGAAATTCCTCGTCCATCAATCAAACCCGATCTCGGTTATTTTTCTTAGAAAGAGTTCCTCATTATCAGAAATTTCTTTTAACCGCTCAAGCAACCTTCTTGCTTTATTAAAGTTTCTTTCTCCAACAGCTATTGCTGCATCCCTAGAAAGTTTTTGCAATTCATTAAAAACAGGAATTTTTTTGTGCTCGTCTGCGTATTCTTGCAAAGCAGCGTAAGCCTGTTTTTTGTATTGATCCAACGGAATACCCTTAACACTAGCGTTATTTGCTAAATTTTCTGCAAATTCTTTTTCAAACCCATAAGCATGATTTAACCGCCTTAACATATGGTCTATTTTAGGTGCAACATCAGCATGCATTATTCTGGTAAGGTAAGAACTGTTTCGCGGTGACTTTGGAGAAAAGATAGGGCGAAACTTATCTGTGAGGCGGTGGGTCAAGTCGCCGGTATGCTCAACGACAGGGCTCATAACGCCCTGAACCCACCTTTGCGCTCTAAGCATTGCACGCTCAGGGTCAGCACGTTGTATTGGTGATATTTTACTAAACTCAAGCAATTCATCATTAGTCGCTTGCCGCGCTCCAGACAAAAATAAATCGCGTTGAGATATATTTATTTGAGGAGACCGAGGTGAAGGGTCAAGGGCCCTTCTCATGTAAGCATCGGTTCTACGACTTGCCTTTGGCTTTTTAAAGAAAAAGCTACGAGGCAGTGTCATTATATAGTCTTCTACATCATCCGCATGAACACCAGTTTCTCTAACGCCAGAAAACCCTGCTACCCTTTTTGTTCCTGCGTGTGCTTTTTCAAAATCTTCTATTACGGCTCGCCCTAAGCTTCTTATCCCGCTGCGACCAAGCCTGTTCTTAGCCGGTTGGTCAAGGTCCGCAATTTCTGCCCACAAATCTACTTCTGGGAACAAATCTAACTGCCCCGCAGTTTCTGCTTGACGTTTCTTCGCAAGTTGTCTTAAGACAGCTTGGTGAGGAGCGCTTATATTTTCTAAACTCTGCCTTAATGGGCTGGAATCAAATATAAGCTCTGGATGCAAATGTGTTGTAAAGTCTAATTCACGGGGCTCTATTGCTGCTCTAACTTGTGTCATGCCACCAATAGGATAGTAACGCGCCCTTCGCATCCTATCACTTTCATCAAGCAATCGACCGGGATCTGTCATGGGAAATCTTTGGTGAACTATTTCGTCTATGGGTTGCACACCAAGAAATTTTGCCTTTGGCTTGCTTAGCTTGTCAGATACAGCCCCACCAACCTTCCTAAGCGTACCGGCCCCAACGAACGGCAGGAGTGCAGCAAGGGCGCTAATCCCAGCCCTTGGGGCATCTCTGTTGCGTAGGCCCATAAGAAAGTTTCCGATATCCATACCTGTTCCCAAGTACGGAGTACTCTCAGCAGCAAAGGTGGCACCCATCTCTGCTGGAGTTTCCGGCGACAGAAGTCTGTCTATCCGATCAAGAAAGCTTTCTTCGTCCATTAGTAATACGCTGCCCTACGCTGTCGATAAAACTCTTCTTCTTTTTCGTCGCTCTCAATTGAAATAAAGCCACCCTGACGAAACCGGAGTAACGCCTGCGTGCCCGAGTCCACCAAGTCGTCGTGGTCTCCAGCAGGAAAGGCAGCGAATTGCTCAATGACTTCGTCTGCCCAGCGTGTTTTGGGTGCCCAAACCAATCCTGATGAAAATAGGTCAGAGACTGCGTTTACGCGAGCAACTTTGTCCTTTCCGCGACTAGGTGTGTACTCATTTACAGGAATGCCCATCCTGCGTAACTCAAAGATCAAGGGTGAACCAGACGCCTTGGCTTCAACAATAAACGCATCTGGCTCGAACTCCTTGTACATATCAAAGGCACGCGCTTTCAGATCTGGAAACTCCAAACGTTCCTGCAATGCGTCCAGTAAAATTATGTTTGAGTTCCCATCTTCGTCGTAGAACACGCCCCATGTTGTGCAGGCGCTGTAATCTGCGGTTTCCTTGGCAAGGAACGCTGTATCCCACGACTGAATCACAAACTCACAGCGTGGTGGAGATTTTTTGTCCCACTCTTTCCACCATTCGCGCTTGATCAGCGCTCCTTCCTCTGATGTGGGGTCTTGTTGGTACTGTGCAGACCACTTCGGCACCGGAAGCTCTGACTTTAGTGCCTCCAACTGATCAATGGGCCAAAATCCGGGCCACAAGGGCTTACCGCTGGGCAGGATTGCAGGAAGTTCTATGACTTCCCACTCATCAGAGCCGCCACGCTGGATTGATGACTTTAAAATCTGGCCAGTCAGGTCTTTTTTGGACCATCTAGTCATTACAACGCAGATACTACCGCCCGGTTGCAGCCTCTGCCGTGGTCCAGAGGTGTACCACTCGTAGGTTTTGTCGTAAATCGACGGATCGTTGAGCGCCGCTTCCTGTTCGGAGTGCGGATCGTCAATAATCAGGATGTCGGCACCCTTACCTGTCACCGCACCGCCGACACCGATAGCAAAATACTCCCCGTTCTTGTTTGTACTCCAGCGACCTGCGGCCTTGGAGTCAGATGCAAGGGACACATCTTGGAAAACACCCTGATAATCATCAGATCCAACCAAGTTTCTAACTTTTCTACCGAATCCTACGGCTAATTCAGCGGTGTGTGCCGTTTGAATCACCTTTCGGTCAGGAAATTTGCCTAAATACCACGCAGGAAACAGATGAGAGGCGAATTCAGACTTGGTATGACGCGGCGGCATGTTAATAATCAGGCGTTTTAACTCACCTTTTGCGATTTTATTGAACGCATCAGCCATTACACGGTGATGATCGCCTTCAATAAACGCAGGCCACACATGTTTTACGAACCCCAAGAAGTCATCGTGGGACAATTCTTTGGTTTTTGCCGTCTCAAGCTCATCTAACAGCCCGAGGATCTCCATCTTCTCGGAATCTGGCAGTTGATCTAGCTTAGATTTAATAGACTGTATGTCAATTTGCATGATTTATATTTATAGTTCGTACTTTACTTTGTTGAGTGTACACCAATATTCAATTTCTGTTGGTGAAAAAACGCCAAGCTCTGCATAGTCCATGACAATTCTGCCCAAGTCATAGAACATTTGGCTTTCTCGTTTAAAGCCAAGCCCTGTTAAGTACTCTTCTAGGATGTCTGACGCAGAGTCGCCGGTGTAACGGACCTTGCCATCCGACCAAGATGCGTAGTCATCCATGTGAAGCGATGCTTTTGATCGCGTACCCCTCATGGAAGCGGTGGCAGAGCGATATGCTTCTACGGCCCTTTCAATAACCGACACAACGTCAGTCATCTTTATGGGCAATGGCTCAGTAGAGGATGTCCTTGCCCCTATTCTGCCAGTAGTCTGCATAAAGCCACCTCTGGTGGTACCGCTCGGCTAACTCTAATGTGTCAATGATACCATGTTTTGAAAAGAATGTCTTAATTCCTTTCGCATGTTGTTCGGTATGACACTGCCTACAGAGCGGCACTAGGTGGTCGCTGGTGCCCCCGGCGCCTCGGGACTTTATATGTGCGGGGTCACTGGGTCCATCACGCCCACAGGCGGCACATTCCAGTGTCCGTATCCAGTCTGCCTTGGGACCAAACTGCCTTTCCCTGCGCTGTTCACGCTTTTCCTTTTTTGATAGCGCCATCGTTACCAAGACTCTTGGCTATCGCCAATAAAACTTTAGGATCTGACTTAGGGGTGGAGTAAGGGTCTACACCAAACTCCACTAACTCTTCGATTCCGGGGCAGATGCAGTCAAAGACATGGCTGTCATGGAGGCTGCACCACCACTCTTCACACATGTCGCATTCAATCCAGAGGTGGGTGCTGGGGGGATATTCCACCGCCGTTCCTCATCCAAGTTTTCTGAGTCTTGGCAATATAAGCTGTTCAGCCCAGACCAACACCCTGAATTTACAACAGCACAGCTAGACAGCACAAAAAGCACTGCAAACAGAACCACCTGACGGTAACTACTCCAAAACCAAGCTTTCATACTCAGCCTCTATCCAGACTTTGGCACCACAAGACAATGGCTTGTCCGGAGAGTAAACCACAACAGATGGACCGTTAATTGAAACAGACGAAGCATACTCATTGCTCTTGTACGTTTTTACGGTAATCACCGGCTCACGCTCCCCTTTCTTTGTGTTGCGGCGAATTTTGTGCTGGTTGATGTGTATCTTCGCTTTCATTTTTCGAACCCCCCCCTATAGATAATATCTAGTATATAGATAAAAGCTAGTATTAACTAGTATATAATCTAAATAAGAAACTAGATTCATTATCTAGATAATAACTAGCTAGTTATTTTCTATTTAGATAATAACTAGCTAGATAATAACTAGCAGCAAAAGCACCAATAGAACCTACCAAGGTTAAGAGTTTCAATTTTTTTGTTGTAATTTTTTTCACAAAAGTACCCGACTTGTGCCAAAGACGAAAAGGTGGTTTAGGGAATTGTAACTCTTTCAGAAACTGTGCAAAACTGTACTTACACGCGCGGGACGGCCCCGCGCTGTGTCGGCCCTCCCCCCTGTACTGGGGGTTGAGCCTAGCCAGAACCCTAGAGCCTAGCCGATAGGGTAAAGTGGAGCGGATAGCCTCAACTAATAATTAGTTGGAAACTCTTGACATTGTCGGGCTAGGGTGTTGCGGGTGTCGGCTAATCCGGTTGGACATATCTTGACCTTGTCAAGCTTTTATAGACATGAAAGAAATCTCTTGAGGGGTGTTGACTCTTGTTACCGATTAAGCGATCTTACCTTGTCGATTGGATACAGCACTCGCGGGTGCTGTCAGCAGACTCTCGAAACTGGCCAAGGTCCTGACGGGCTCAACTGGCGGGTATGATTCACGGGCAAGCGGAACCGTGGACGATTAAGATGGACCGCAACTAATAATTAGTTAGACGCATTGAGGCGTCGACATTATGAGTAAAGCAAAAAAGGACGGGGCCACGGCCCCACGTATGACTCAGGAGCAGTTTGAGACTGCAATCTCTGAGGTTGTCGCGAGTGGAGCCAAGGCTCAAGTTCGCATTGGTAACGCCAAGGCTACGAAGTCCGAAGTAGCTAAGGATCTGGTTAGGGTCCTCAATGATGGCGTGCAGGCTAGGTTGAGCGTGCAGGGTGCTCATGAGGCCGTGATCAATCAGGCCTTGAATGATGAGAGCCTGAGCGAAAAGGTGCGAGAGTCTCGCGCTAACTACCTTGGCTCCAAGTCAATGGATGGCCACAAGCTGTTCACGGCTCTGCACAACATGGGCTCCAATAAAGAAGTTCGTGAGGAGCTTGCTCGTATGGTCGCAGAAGATGCGATCTTCGTGTCTGGTGCCAAGGGTATCCTTCAGTTCTGCACCGATCGCCGGGACAGCGTCGAGAACATTAAGACGACTACCGACGTGAAGAGAGCAGACTTTGAGGATCTTCTGGAGTCTCTACCTATCGGCGAGTCCGTCGATATTGTCGGGGATCTATTTCCCGATGAGGGTCCTGATGGCGTCGAGTCTCGCAATGCTCGCAAGTTCATGGAGTCGCGCCTAACGGCGCGGGTCAAGCTTCAAGCTTGGCTAACGGCTCTGGATGACATTGGGACTAGGGTCCACCAGAAGGCCAACCCCAAGGTCAAAAGCTGGACCAAGCTTCCGACCGCTTCTGAATACCGGAAGCAACGTGAGGCCAGTAACTAAGCAGTAGCAGTACCCCAAGAGCGGGTCGGCCCCTAACGGGGTCGGCCCCTCTTTTTTTT
>CEUY01089851.1_pt1 | contig 18826 bp, 19 predicted proteins | sample 361481 | NCBI WGS metagenome assembly CEUY01 (sample SAMEA2622737, study PRJEB7988) | marine metagenome | isolation source: saline water (ENVO:00002010), including
TAAGGAAAAAACATGAACAAAAAAAATTTAGAATTTCACAAAAAAGAAGCAAAGAGATTTGAAAAAAACTCTGATAAAATGGCTAAAAGTCTAGGACTAACGAAAGAATGTCTACGAGAATTAGCTAAAAAAAACAAAATAAATTAGACTCCAACACTGGAGTCTTTTTTTTATCAAAAGAACAAAAATAGCATTATAACACTCAAAAAAAACAAAAAAAACAGCACTATAATAAATAACATAAATCATTGAAAAACAAAGGTTTTTAAAACAAAAAAAGTAAAAATAAACGTTGACTTTTATCAAAAAAAAACTTATAATAATCTCATAGAAAAGCCACAAAAACAACGTAAAAAAAACACTCTTTAACGAAGACTTTTACACACAATCAATACACAATAAAATGGAGTAGAAATGACAAGACCAACAAAATTACATAGCTCTGACTCTGGTATATACACTGAGACATTAAAACATACACTTTTGATGTGTAGTAATGTTTTAGGAAACAATAATAAGTTTTATTCTTTGGAAATTCAAAAATCAAAGAATGGAGAATATGCTTTATTTTCTCATTATGGAAGAATAAATGGAGATGTAGTGACAGGAGGAATCTATGAAATTAGAAAAGATTTTTCTTCTGAATATATCGCAACAAAAGAATTTAATTCAATACTTAACAAAAAGAAAAGAGGAAAGAAAAAAACAAGATCTGTAACAACTTACATTGAATCATATCAAGAAGTAAACGTTATTTCTTCAAGTGTAGGTTCTTCAAATATAAAAAGTAAGACTTCTGTTGTAAACAAAAAGAATGCACTTAATAAAGAAGTGTTTAAAGATTTTGGAAATACAGAACAAAGATTACTAAAAATATTAGAAGATGAAAACATTCATGATATTACAAATTCAACAACATTAACATATACAAGCAATGGTTTACAAACGCCATTAGGTCCTTTAACCTTTACGCACCTTTCAAAAGCAAAAGATGTTTTAGAGAAAATAAGTTCGGAAATAAAAGATTTAAAACAAAAAACGAAAATAAGCAATGGATTAAAGTTATTAAACAATGAATACTTATCCCTAATCCCTAGAAATATGGGACAAAGAATAATAGATAGTGATCTAATAATTACAGGTGATAAAGTTATTCGTGAGTATGACCTACTTAATCAAATGGAAACTGCAATACAAATAACAGATATGAAAGATTCGAATGATTCTTTTGAGTTGGGTTTCGATATAAAATTAGTTAATTCAGAGATCCATAAACAAATAGAAAAACAAATAAACAAAACTAGAAACCATAGAAATCTTGATCGATTTAAAGTTAAAAGAATATATGAAGTTGAAAATCACAAGGAAAGATTTGCTTTCGAAAAATATGCAGATTCTCTTCAAGTTAATAAAGAAAGCAGAAAAAATCACAAACTAGATTATAAAGAAGTTGATTTATTTCATGGTTCAAGAAACTCTAATATATTATCAATCTTAATGAATGGTTTTTATGTTCCACCTTCAAATGCACCACATGTAACGGGAAGAATGTTTGGCAATGGTGTTTATGGTGCTGACATATCAACAAAAGCATTAAACTATTCTGCGGGTTTTTGGGGTGGACGAGCCAATAAAAACAAAAGCATCTTCTGTTTTATTACTCGATTTGCACTTGGAAAAGTATATGAAAGTGGAAGCAGTTTGAAATCAGGCGTTCCTTCTGGATATAACAGTATTTTTGCACCTGGTGGTTATGATTTAAAAAATAATGAGTATATAGTTCCAAAAACAGATCAAACGACAATATCTTATTTAGTAGAATTTGAATAAAGCCTTGAAAAAGGCTTTAAAAACGAGAGGAAAAACAATGCACATAAAAAACGCACAAAAGAGACAAAAAAAATTAGAAAAAACTTTGACTATATTTAAAAATCTAGAAATACCATTTACTTCATTAGATTTTTCAAATTATTTAAAAAGAAGTGGTTTTTGGATAAGAAATAAAGAAGTATCAATATTTTTGTTTAACGAGTTCAATAAAAGAAAATCACTAAAAGATTTTTCTTCAACTGAAATAGAAGTTTTAGTCAATAAAGAAGTTTTAACAGCAACAGTATATTGCCCTAAAACAATGAATCCAAATCTTTATTTAAAAATAGATCAAAAAGCAATAACAAAAGAAGAATTTGAAAAAAATTATAAAAAGGTTGAAAATGAATATAGAGATTGAAAATATAACCAATTATTTTGTTAAAAATAAAATATCTTTTACCTCTGTTGATGTTTCTAATGAATATAAAAAAAATGGTTTTTGGAAAAAAAATAGTGAAATATCTAAAATATTGAAAAAAAATTTTGATTTAAAGTTGAATAATTATCAAATATCAGAAATAGAAGTAAAAAGAGCAGAAGATGAAAAAATAGTTAATGCTATTCTTTATCACCATGAATCAGTAGACCCTAAAGATTATGATAATTTAGAAGGAAAGCCAATGAAGCCAGATGACTTGTTAAAAACAAGAATAGTAAAAAAAATAAACTTTGTTCATCACACAAAGAATAAATCAAAAAAAGAAGTAAAAAACAAAAAAGAAAAGGATAAAAAAACAAATTCAAAAAGAGATTATTCAAGATTTAATTTTTTGTAATGAAAGAAAAGCTCATCCGAGCTTTTCTTTTATTATATAGAATTATAAAAATAATTAGAATAAAAAACAAAAAATCAATAAAATAATATTTAATTTATAATAAGATATGGAGAAATAAAAATATGAAAAAAATAACATATTATATAGTTTTTTCATTGATATCAATAAGCAGCTTGGCTTCTGAACAAGAACAACCTTCTAAAAACATTGATCATTATCATAATAAAATATCAACCTACATAAATGAAAATACTGAATATATTGATGAAATTATAGCAAAAAATGAAGAAACAAATAAAGAAAAAAACAAAAGTTATGCAGTTTTAAATATAAGACAAAGTTTCAATTCATTATATAGTAATAATAATGACATAGAGTTTAAATTTAAAGCTCATTTACCATATATAAAAAAAAGATGGAATCTTTTCATAGACACAAATGATTCTGATTTTTTACCTTTAGAAGATAAAACAAAAGAAAGCTTTGTTGACGAAAATAGTTTTATAGATAGAACAAAATCTTCGATTGTGGGTTTGGCTTTTGAAGATTTTAATAAAAATTGGAATAAAAAATATGGTTTTGGTGTTAAACTAGATTTTCCTGTTGATCCTTTTTTTAAAGTTAAGTTTTATAATAAAAAAAATTTATCCCAAAATCTAATTCAAGATTTTAATCAAGAATTCTTTATATATGAAAAGAAAGGTTTTGGTGCTAAGTCCAATTTAAATTACATAATAAGAAAAAAAAATAAAAAATATGAATCAAACACTTACATTCAATATTTAGAAAAAAGATCTAATGAAATAGAATTTTCACAACAATTTTCAAAATGGAAAAAAATAAGTCAAAAAGCAACGTTGAAAAATACAGTAGGTTTCTCTATTATTTGGGAAAAACATAAAATGAACAATAGTTATTGGGTTAATACTAGATACAGACGTTTATTATATTCTGATTGGCTATACGGGAAAGTGATACCAGAAATTTCTTTTAGTCGATCTTATAATTATAAACCAAACTATGGAATACTTTTTCAACTAGAATTATTTTTTGCAAAAGACAATCATATAAAAGAGGCTTCAAGCAAAGATTAGTGTTTATATTTCGCCTAAATATAAAAAAATCCTGCCCTCCCAGACAGGATTAATTTTATATTGTTATCGAAAAGTTGCCATATCACTCTGTATATGATTTTTGATTTAAATTTGTAAGCGATTCTACCTAAAACAAATATTTGATTCTTAATAATGATGATTATAATTAAACAATTATTAAATCACCATTTCTAACAACAAGATTAAGTTTGTTTTCTTTGGAATCTGTAATTTCATAAGATAACGCAAGATTGCTTTCATTTGAAATAGATATATCTGATATGCCAACTTTGATTTCGTCAACATTTGTATATTTACTTAAGATCCAAGTTGGAAAATCATTGCTTTTTATTTTTCTTGTAAAAATATCTTCTGAAATAAGAGTTCCTTCATTATCTATTTTACTATGAATAGTTAACCCTTTGTCATTGTAGCCAAATGGAATTGCTGTATTAAATATATCAAACTCATTATTCATTTTCCATTCAAAAGAGCTACCGTCTTCAAAATCACTTGATAAAACTTCTCTTGTTCTTACATAAGAATATTGGTCAAGGGCTATTTTAATATTTTCACCGCCATTCATAAAATCATTTTGCTCTTCAAAATACTGTTCTTCAATTTCTGCCATAGCTTGAACTGAAGTGAAAGCATAGGTTATAGCCACCATTGAAAATATTTTTCTTTTTATTGTTTTTATCATAATATACATTCTCCTATAACAATTGAAATTAATTATTTCTTGAAGCTGATGATACTATATAAAAAACAATTGTAAAGAATGTGACACAAACCACAAAAACAATAAAACAAGATATCCCTTTATAAGAAAAAGATTTTTTTTATTATATTTTTTTAAAATAAATATTTCATTAATTGAATTTTGTTTTTTGTAGTAAAAAGAAAAAAGACACTTGTCAAAAAAAATATTTGTTATAAAATTAGATTAAATGAATTGAAATAAGGATATTAAAAATGTTAAAAAAAGCCATATTAATGACAGCACTATTATCAACGTCTGCATTTGCAGGAAGTTGGAGCCATATTGATTTCCCAAAAGAAAACTCAACATATCATTCAATGTCAACAATGGATACCTCTGGTGAAGTTAAAATTGATTTCGCATGTTTAAGTGGTCTTGATACAAAGGTCTTAACACTTTCAGGTGTAATGACCGATGAAAAAGAAGGAACATTAAAATTTTACCCATCTTCAAAAGATAAGATAAAAAAAGTAATAGAAGGTAATTTTAAAGTGTCAGAAGACGGAAGACTTGACGTTTTAATTGGTGAAACAGAAGAGAGTATAATGAGCTATTTTAAGCTTCTTCATGAAGTTAATTTAGAATTAAAAACAAAAAACAATCAAAATTATCATTTTACATTTAATCTGAAAGGCTCCAGTAAGAATTTGAATATTTTTGAATCTAAATGTGATAAAATGAATGCAAAAAAATGATAAAATAAAAAGCTTAGTTAAGATAAAAATATTATAAATAAAAGGAAAGTAATTGATTGCTTTCCTTTTTTATTGATACTTTTAAAAAAAGATATAGCATATTAATTAGATAATATAAAAAGGATTTTTATGAAAAAAAATAAAATAATATTAGTATTATTAATGTCATCAATGACTTCATTGGCTTATTCAACTGATTTTAAAATTATTATAGGTCAAGAGGAGAACGCTTACACTTCAGGAAAATTGACTGTAACAGAAAGTGAATGGATAAATGTAGGTTCTGAAACTTGTTCTTTTGATAAAGAACAAAGCGAGGTTTATTATGATATTAATTTTACTCAAACAGAAACTTGTAATCAAAGTCAAGAAAAAACAATAATAACAAAAAAAGTAATATCAGATGGTTCTGAAATAATTATTGACGTTGATAAAAAAACAAAAATAGAAACAACAATAAATCAATTTTCAAAAAATGGAACACATTTAGAAAACTCATGTAAAGAAATTCAAGATTTTGAAAGCACATTACCTTCTGGTAACTATACACTATCGTTATCTGGGAACCCAGTGGTAGAGTGTGATATGGTTCGTCACGGTGGTGGTTGGACAAAAGTAATTGCTTATGATTGGTATTCTGATAAGAACAACACTCCTATTGGTTATCAATCAACAACAAACAAGATAATAAAAGATACAACAGATAAAAATTATGCCGTAATAGACGGCTTTTGGGTAGACGATTGGACAGACATAGCAAGAGGAACGATTGGTCGTTGGAAAGAAATTGAAGCCCAACCAATAACACCTTGGAAACAAGCTTTTATTGATTTTGAAGGAATTGTGTTCCGTTCTCTTGATGGGTTTAAACCAGTTGAGACTTCGGAATTAACAGACAATGATCATTTAGAATCTGAATATTTAGACGGTTATAATTTTACATATGGTGAACTAGGAAGTTTAAATCATTTATTTTCATTGCCAGTAGGTTATGACAATGATTCTCATATATTAGATAATCAATTATCTTGGTTAAATCGAGAAGAAATGAAATATACATTTATGTCTACAAATGTTTCAGGGTATACATATAATCTTAAATTTGAAAAAGAAATAATAACAAAAGTAAAACCACAAGGTTTAGAAAAAATAAGATTTAGATCAATGGCTGATCAATATGTGAATGACGAAACAGTAGGCTTTAGAAAATATATATTATGGGTAAAATAAAAAGGACAAAAGTAAAATGAAAATAAAATTATTAACAATAGCAATATCAACATTATTAACAACTAATACTTTTGCTAATTTTAAAGTAATAATATCGAGTGAAGCAAATAATTATAATTACGGTGAAAAAGTAGTTACAGTTGGTGAATGGTTAGCAACAGGAGAAAAATCGTGTTCCAAAGATAATTTAGCAGAAGATTATTATTATGGAATTGAATTTGACCAAACAGAAACTTGTTCTGAGCCACAAGAAAGAACAACAACGACAAAAGTGGTTTATAATGACGGTAGAGAAGAAATAATAAATAAAACGAAAGAAACAAAAATAGACGTAAAATCAAATACAATAAAACTAACAGGAACACACATAGAAAATACTTGTGAAGAAGTATTGTCAAACGGTTTTTCTTATGGAGATGGAAATTATAGAATTAATTTTAATGGTGGATCTGATGTTTATTGTGATATGACAAGAAATGGAGGTGGTTGGATGCGAATAACAAATTATAATTTCGTTGAAAATCCAGACAATACTCCAAATGGGTTTGTAAAGACAGTAAATAGAACATTAACAACTTATACAGGTGCAAGTTTTACATTAAAAGATGGTTGGTATAGAAAAGATGTTACAAGTGCTGATGCTTCTTCCTTTATCTGGGAAGAAATTATTGCTCCAACAAATAATTTTGCTTGGACTGAATCAATGATAGATATAGATTCTCTGCAAGCGATAACACCTGATTCTTATAACGTAGCGACCTCAAGTAGAGACTCAACAACAGTAAACGGACAATATTTAGATGGAATAAGCATAACATATGGAATTCAAGGAAACAGAAAACACATTCATAGTTTAACAAGAACAACAACGGGTTTAACAAGAGCGGGATTAGAATGGTTAGCAAATTCAGGTGATTATACAGCAACAGAAATAGCGGCAAATAATCAAAGAAAACTAACAATTTTATCAGGTAAAGTGCCAGAAACAACAGAAAATATTTCTGCAAGATTTGCTTTAAACCAGCTTTACAATGATGAAAAGATAGGTTTTACAAAATTAGTAATATGGATAAAATAATAAAAAACTATTTTTTTATATTTCAATTTAAGTAAAACTTAATTTACGATTAAACAAATACATATTTATTTTTAATTTAAATACGTTATTGTAATTAAAACACATCAATTAAGATGAAAAGTCTTATAATATATTGTTCGTCCTGTATAAAAAGAGCTTGTAAAGCTCTTTTTTTAATTCTAAAAAAGATAGATTCCAATTCATTAATATGTTATAATAGGCAATTGATTAAAGCAGGAGATAAACAAAAATGTCACATTATACCGTATTATTAGTCCTAGATAAAAACACACAAGAATCTGAAATAAATGAGAAAATAACTCAAATGCTTGCTCCTTACCAAGAACTTTCAGATAAAGATTCTCCTTACGTAACTTTCAAATCTAAAAGAGAAGAAGTTTTAGAGGAATATGAAAAAGAAATGGTTCCTGTAATTGTAAAAAAAGGAGATGAATCAAAAACAGTAATAGCAATGCGCTATGACGGTCAAAACGATTTTATTATAAGTTGCAAACAAGGTTCTGGATTTGATAGAAAATTTGTCTTACCAGAAGAATATGAAGAAATAAATATTAAACCAACTGATTATTACAAAGATATTTTTGATTTTGTAACTTCTTGGTATGGTTATGAAATAATAACAAATGAAAAAACAGGAGAGCATGACTTTGGTTATTATGAGAATGAAAATGCAAAATGGGATTATTGGAAAATAGGTGGTCGTTGGTCTGGAAAATGGTTAAATAAAGAAACAGGTTTAAAATCAGACACAATAAAAAAGAAAAACATTAATGTGAAAGAAATATTAAAAGAAGCAGGTAATAAAGCTAGAGAAGACTGGAGAATATGGGAAGATTTATCTAGTAAAGGAGAAATATTTTCATTTAATGAAATAAAGCTTGCACATTTAAAAGAAATAAATCTATCAGAAAAAGAACTAAAAGAAATGAAATACAAAGAAAGAAATCTAATTATGGATATTATCCGTGAAAAATATCATGAGCAACCATTGATAGATGAAATAAAAAAAAGCTCAAAAGAAATGGGGCTATTTTTTGAGGATATAAAAGATGTCTTTAAAGCAGGAGATTATAAAGCATTTTTAGCAGAAACTGAGTATCACGCTCTCGGTACATTTGCCGTTTTGAGTGAAAAAGGTTGGGTAGAAAAAGGTGAAATGCTTTATTTCGGACTTACAAAAGATGAAAAGTCTGATTGGGCTGTAGAGTGGCGTAAAATATTTGATTCTATTCCAGAAGATTCAATATTAGTAAATATAGATTGTCATATTTAATTAAAAAAAGACTCAAGCGGAGTCTTTTTTTATTTTTTAAAATACATGAATACAAAATATAACAACAAGAAAAAAAAGAAGCCAAGAGACTTCTTTTTTAAAAATTATTCAGAGTACCAAATTACTCGAATAGGTATGTTGTTTTCCTCTGTAATGTAGATAATGTCATCTTTGCCGTCATGATTTTCGTCAGTCAAATCTCTCTTGGAAACGGATTTAAAGAAATCTAAATCAACTTTGGCTTGTAATGTTTTATCAGGCTGTATAACAATATTACCTTCTTTGTCTTGAACGGCAATGACATATTTTGCAGTATGAACACCTTTTGAGTTGCTTTCATTATAAAGAGCAGTAACATCAGACTTACCATCGCCATTAAGATCACCTGTATCTAGAGTTCTAATAGGTGTATTATATAAGAAATCCTGAACCCATTCTTCTTCAAAACTTGTAAATTCAGGAACTAAGCCAGAAGAACTTTCAGTATAGAAAATACCAATATGTAAAGAACGTCCATCTTTCATAAATAAAAGAAAATCGTCAGTTCCATTCCCGTCCCAGTCAGCCCAATCCATTTTCAAATAGTCAGATAAAGATTCATCTTCACTTAAAGAAATTTCTTCAATCAAATCTCTAAAATAACCTAAAAATTCAACTCTTGGATTAACCTTCATTTTCATTGTATCTTTCGTAAATTTCAAATTACCTTGGTTCATAGCAACTTCCATTCTTATATTCTTTTTTGAAACGTCAACAAAAACAATGTCTATACATTGGTCATAATCAAGATATGCTGAATCCATTTTAACTTGACTTGACCAGTTATTAAGTTTTAACCCTAAATCAATAACTTTTGGTGCTTCAAACATTCTTTTATCACCATCCATATACCCCTTATAAAAATTAATTTTATATTCTTGTCCCCAAAATTTAGTATCATTGATTTCAAACATATCTTCTATGCCATCACAATCTAAATCACCTTGACTTCGTTTTTCTGAATTGGAAATGGTTGTTGGCATGTTATGAACATAACCGTCAGAAAAATCGACAAGATTCTGACCATAATTTACAACCTCGCTTCTATCTTTACAACCAAAAAGAGTTAATGCAGAACAAAGTAAAACACTTGTTTTTATATTTAATTTCATCTGTTTTCTCCGTAATAAAAAGCACATTATATCAAAATAAAAACTTAAAATAAAGAAAAATCTTTACTTCAACAACTCTTTTTGTTATTATGCAAAAAAAATATTTAAGGATGTTTATGAAGATAGAATATTGTTCTTTCAAAGAAAGAAAACTAATGTACTCAACACCAACAAGAAATTTTTTAAATCAAACAAAAAATGCATTTTATAAGTTTAGGATATTAAGAAGACCAAACTATAAAGAAACAAAAGACAATGGTTATCTATTTAATATTACAATTGAAAATAAAGACAAAAAAATAAAAGATGAACGTTATTCATTTTTATTAACTCTTGATAAGTTTAGTGAAAAACACTTTCAAGAATTTTGTTATTATTTTATGTTCAATGAAGAAGTTATTAAAGATATAAAAAATGAAAACTTTGATTATTTAAATTTGAATTACAAAAAAACTCCTGAACACATAGAAAAAACATTTTTACCATTAAATGTAAAAAAAGCGAATAAAGGGAAATTAAAAGATTTAAATAAACTAAAATGCTGGACAGATGATTTATCAAAATTAAATGAAGAAGACTTATTGAAAATATTATCAAAAGAAGATCAAAAAGAGGTTGAAGCAGGATTAAAAGATAAAGGTTTTACAAAAAATTATCAATCTAAAATGAAAAGAAGCATTTATCGTTGGATTATAAGAGGTCTCGATACACAGACCGCAATAAAAAAAGAACTAGATTCTTTTAATAACCAAAAATACTTCATAAAAAAGAACTTAATTAAAAATAGATATAAAAGGATAAAATAAAAATGGGTACTAGAAATTTAATATCAATAAAATCAGAAAACAAAATAAAAGTTGCAAAATATTGTCAATGGGATGGATATCCTGATGGTCAAGGAATAAACATTTTAAAAATATTAAGAGGTTTAGATTTTAAAAAGTTAAAAAATAATATAAAAAACATAAAAGAATTGGACGAAGAAAGCTTAAAGGAGTTATATAAAAAAGAAGGGATAAAAACTGGTGACTTTATAACATTAGAAGAATCAAAAAGATTTAAAAAACGTTATCCACAACTAGATAGAGATATGGGTGCAGAAATAATTAAGTATGTTGAAGAAAATGAATTTCCAATCCTTTTTCACCAAGCAAGTGCAGGAATGGAGAAAACTTGGTGTCAGTGGTTTTATATCTTAGATTTAGATGAAATGAGTTTGTTAGTATTTACAGAAGCACCATTTAAAACAATAGAAAAAGATAATTATAGTCTTGAAGAAGTTGAGTTGCAAAAAGAAAAGGCTTTAAAGATTTACAATGTAAATCAGCTTCCGACTGATGAAGATTTTGTAGAAGAATTAACAAATATTTAATCTATTGGTAAAAAAAACAAAATAAAAAAATTAATTATGGAGTTAATAATATAAGATGTCAAAAGAAACAGGATTAAAAATAAGAAAGTTTTTAGAAGAAAAGGCAGGTGTTGAATTTAATAATTCTGGTGTAATAGCGGGTCAGTCTGTAGCAGAGGCTTATTTTAGAGTTAATGACATAGATATACATACAAGAATAAAAGATATAGATATTTTTAATGAAAACAGATCTGAATTAGAAAAATATAATTCTTTTGATGAAGAAAGGTCTTTTACAATGAGAACTTATGGAAAAAAAGAAATCACTGTTCATAAGACATCTTATGGTTTTGTTTCAAAAGAACAAACAAAAGGCTTGGAGATAATACAAACAGGTCAAAAAGGAATAATTAATTTAATTTATGCAAGGAAAATAAATAAAGAGTTTAAGTATGTAAAATCTGTTGTTGATACGTTTGATATAAATTCTATTCAAATAGGGTTAGATTTATCAACAAATGAATTGTATTTAACACAAAGTTTCAAGGATTTCCTAAAACATAAAAGACTTGAAATATCAAATTACACTTCGCCAATAACCTCTTTAATGAGATTGCTAGAAAAAGAAGAATTCACAAAAGGTGCAATTTTGGATAAAGAAAGTGAAACAGAATATGTTTTAATGAAATCTCAATATTATAAATATGATTTCTATTTTAGAGGCAAAGGATTAAGCAAAAAAAGATACAACCAATTTTCTGAAAATATCAAAGAATATATAGAATCAAAATTTAAAAAAGTAGAAAAATCAGTCGTGTTTAAAAATAAGAATACAGGGCAGAAAGAAGAAAATGCAACTGATATTATTATTTTTGAGGAAAAAGAATTGGCAAAAAACAAACCTGCAATGGATAGTTTTATGGCGTTAACAAAGAGTTTGAATTACAAACAACACCACAACAATTTCTTATTTCACTATATGAATAAAAACTTTTTAAACCAATTAAAAAATATTCAAGAAATAAAAAAATTAGACTTCAAATTAAGCAAAATATACAACTCAACTTACATAATGAGTTTATTAGAAAGAAATGAAAAAATAACAGAATGTTCAAAAGAAGAGTTGGAAATAATTGATTTAAATGAAGTTTTTGCAAGAAAATTAATATCAAAAGGAAAAAAAATAAAAGAAATAGCTTTTTATTTACAAAAACTTGAAAATAAAAAATATAATTCTTTAAAAGAGGCTATAAGGGCTTCTTGTTTAGATATAGATATATTAGAGCATCTAGGCAATGATTTTAATGACCTGTATATAGAAAATGCAAATAATTGGGATAAAAAATTTAAATTTAGAGTATCTTATGATTTTAAAGAAAAAATGGGAATAAAAACTTCTCAAATATCAAATATTGTAGAATTAGAAAAATATTCAGAAAATCTAGAAATAGAAAACAGCCATTTGTTTTCACTACTAATTTCAGGAAACATATTGTTTTTCAAATTAAGAAATAGAGGGAAAGATTTTTTAATTAAAATAAACAGAAGCATTAATCCTAATTTATTTGAAGACTCTTATGAGGTAAAAGATTTTAATTATGAGTTAAATAAAATATACGCAAAATTTAAGACCTTACCTACAATTGAAGAATATTATTTAGCTGAAACCATAGTTAAGAAAATGAACAATTTAAAAACAGAACAGCCTGATAGATATCCTGAATTGTTAGAACCTGAAATAATAGATTCGAAATACTTTTATTAAAAAAAGAGAGCAAGTGCTCTCTTTTTTATGGTTTTCTTTTAATTCTATTTTGTTTTTTGTTATCCTTTTTGTTTTTATTCAAAATAAAATCGTCAATTTTTTTACTAAAATCTTCAGCAAATTTTTCTTTTGTTTCCCATTTTAAAGAAAAATTCATTTCATTTTCTTTTGAAAAGACTTCGTCATCTATTTCGTTAACAAGCTTATCATATACTTCTCTTGCTTCTTTTAGATTAATCTGATCTTTAACTGTTTTAAATTTACTCACAATAGCTCCACTAATATCAGATAAAAGACTTTCTTTTTCTGTTTGATGTGGATTAGAACAATTATCTAGCCATAATATGTTTTTATTGTTTTCAAGAAGTTCTCTTTTAAATTCAGGGATCTTTTGTCTTCCTAAATCTGTATAATGTGTTGTTACAATAGGCATATTCTTTTCTTCTGCGTATTTAGCGAACTCTTTATAAATAGGCTGAATTAATCCTTTTCCTCTCATATGTTTTGCGACATTAACAATATTAACTTGAAGAAACTCATCTTGATAGGGGTATAAACTACCATAAGCAACAATCTCATTTTCATTTCTTAAAACAACAAGAATGTTGTCTTTTTTAGCAACACTTTTAAACATATCATGTCCACAATATGAAAACCCTTTAACTGGTGAATCAATAAACTTTTCACCACAAAAATTAAAAGCATTGTTTTTTTCGTCATTTAATAATTCAACTTGTGGAGCAAGATGATTATAATTATTATCTTCTTCTTTTAAATAATAATTTTCGACTTTAATGTTTTCAATTGAATTTTTATTAAAGTAAACCTTGTTGACTTTATTCAATATAGGTTCTATTTCTTTTTTTGTTTTATTTATGATAGTTTCTTTGGGTGTAAATATATCTTTAACAACTTCAATTTCTTTAAGTATTTTATTTTTTTCTTTTTTAAAGAAATAATCAAAAGCTAATTCTTTTTTATTAATTTGTTCATTAGTGACAAAAGCAATATTAAACAATTTATTTTTATAGACCTCTTTGTTGTTTTTAGCAAAAAATCTAACAGCTTCCCAATTTTCAATATTGTCATCTTTAAATATATCGACAACTTCTTTTGGAGTGTTACCGTCTTGATCTTGAAACAGTGCAGAAAAACTCCATAGAGAAGAATCGTTGATAATGTTTTTAATTTCTTCTTTTTTGAATCTACCACATAAATGCTCCAAGGAGTTAGCATTAAAATAATCTCTTGAATATGTAGATCCAAAAGCCATTTCTTTATTTTTAAACTTAAAATGACCTTCCTTAATATCATAAATTAAAAAATTAAATAATAAGTTATTTATTTTTTTCAAAGAACTTGATTCATTATTAATTCTATTAAAAATAAACTTTTTAGATTGAAAAACATCCATTAACATATAATGATTTTCTTCTTTTATTTTTGTGTTAATTTCATTAAAATTATTAGAAGTCGATAATATTTCCAAGTATCTTTTTATATTATTAGACTTTCTTTCAGAAAATAATGGTTTATAACCGTGAATATCAACTTTTTCTTCTTCATAATAATCATAGTAATAATCGTCATCATCATATTCATTATCGTTGTCGTTGTCATTTTCTGGCTCTGATTCTTCTTCTTTTTCTTCATAATAAAAAGAAGTATCTGTTTCATAATTAGCAACAGGATTTAAAATTTCTGCGTCGAGATAATTATTCCTAACCCCAGAAATATCGTTTAAACGATTCGCTAAAACTCTATACTCACCATTATTTTCTATCAAATCAAAATGACTATAATTTTCTTTGAAATATTCGTTTTTAGATATTTCATGTAAAGCAATAGAAACTAAACTTTCTAAACTCAATTCACTTTTAATATTTTTTAACTCTTCTTGTAAAAAACTTCTTATATCTTTCATTAATACTTGCCTTAATCTTGTTTATTATTATTTTACCACATATAGAGACAAAAAAAAGATTGACTAGAAAATAAAATAGCAGTATTATAAACAAAGGTTTTGCTTAAACCTGTTAGTCTGCTTAAGACAAAATTCGGATAAGAATAAAGCATAAATAATTTAAATAAATGTAATTTACTCAAAGTTATATTTCGCAGACTGGTATAATTTTATAATAGAGGAAATTATTATGTCAAAATACACACCAAATGGATTATCAATCCAGCAAATCAAAAAAGATGCAAAAAAATTAAAGAAAGCTAAAAACATATCTTTGTCAGAAGCTAGAAATATTATCACAAAAGAAAAAACAGACTTTGAATCTTGGGATTCAATGCAAAATTATTTATTTAAAAATGGTAATGTAATTGAAGTTTTATCTTTTAACACAATGGAAGATAAAAAAGAAAAGTTAACAATATATGAAGAAAAGCCTCTAACTATTATTCACGCAAAGCCTGGTTATGGAAAATCTTTTTTCATAGTCAATTTATTACAAAATGAAAAACCAGAAGAATGTTTAATAGCAAACACTGAAGGAAGTGATAGATTTCAACCTTATAATGAATTGGATTTAATAGAAAAATATAATTTCAAAGGAAGTTATGAAGAAATGATATCTAAAAGTGTAAATGACTTTCATATGATTAATATATTAAATGAATTAAAAAAAGGAAAGACAAAAACATTAGCAATAGATGAAATAAATAGGCTCTTAGACATTAATAGTTTGGAAGATAGTTTTTTTAATGAGATTTTAGATTATTGCTCAAAAAAGAACATTAAAGTTATAATAGCAACACAATTATTTGAAATAGAAAAATTTGAAAAAATTGTAAAAAATTACACTTCAAATATTATAGATTTAAATAATTCAAAAATTCTTGAAAATGAAACTTTATCAATGGTTAAAGTTGAAAATATAATTACAAAAACAGAAAAAAAATCAATTTTTAAAATAAAAAGATTGAATAAAAAATAAAACTAAGATATAATATAGGACAAGTAGGACACAACAGACATGCTTGCATGATGTCCCGTCACCATTTATGGTCAAGCCAGTGTGCGGTAAGGACGTTCTGGAACAGCAAAAATTAAGTTGCTGTCGAAAGCCACAAGTATGTGGCTTTTGTTACTTTTAAATAAATAAAAAGGAAGATCGCTCCTCCTTTTTATTTATTATTCAAAACCTACTGGCATTTCACGTTTATGAGTTGTAATTTTATATTGTTGAATAATACGCTTTTCTGCTTCGATTTCAATTTCTTTACCTTCTAGGAAATCGTCCATATCATCATACTTAAATCCTAGTGCAATTTCGTCAGATACTTGTGGATTATCTTCTTCTAGATCAGCAGTAGCAACTTTTGACCATAACCATTCAGGCGCACCCAATTCTTTTGCACAAGCACGAACCTGACGTTTGTTTAAACCGTTAAGAACAGTTAAATCACAAGCTCCGTCACCATGTTTAGTGTAAAACCCTGCAGTAAATTCTGCATTATGATCTGTTCCTAATACAAGACAACCAAATTTACCTGCAATTGCATATTGTGCAATCATTCTCATTCTTGCTTTAACATTACCTTTAACAAAGTCATTAGTCGCCAATTCTTTTTCTTCATTCATTGTTGAATTATATAAACCTGATAATACGGAATCAAAGATTCCATCTGTGCCATTACCGATATTCACATCAACAATTTGATCGGCATTAATAAATTTAATAGCTTCTTGTGCATCTTCTTCATCAAGTTGAACTTTATATGGTAGTCTAACAGCGATAAATTGAGCGTCATAGCCTTCGTCTCTTAATTCTTTCATTGCGATTTGAGATAAAGAACCAGCAGTAGTAGAATCAACGCCACCTGAGATACCAAGGACAATACCCTTCATTCCTGATTTTCGAACATAATTCTTTAAGTAGTCAATTCGATCTCGAATAGCTTTCTTAACGTCAAACCTAGACATTGGAGTAACACCAGCGATTTCTAAAATTTCTTTTTTAAGTTTTTCTTGTTCATTTGTAAGCATAATCATTTCCTCAGTATTGTTAATTTTTTAGGAATATTAATATTTGATCATTCCTTTTTCTTTCTTGTAATCTATAATAATACACTTAATAGCAAAAGTCAAGTAAGTTTAGTTATTTTTTGCAATTAAGTATTTTTTAGCTAAAAAAAGAATGTTTTTCAATATTGTGTGTGTCTTATATATAACAATGTAATAAGGAGGAGGTATGGCTATTGGCGGAAGATTTCAACCACAACACAGAAAAATAAAAGAAATAGAAATGACAGCAGAACAAAGAAGGCGTTATGCGAAACAAGCAAATATAGCAGATAAAAAAAGAGCATTGCTTGCCATTTACCTTAAAAATAAAAGAAAAACGAAAAGAATTATAGAACATAAAAAACTAAATAAAAAAGAACTCAGAATTATAAGGGTGTTTATATTATTATTTATTTTACTTTCGATGATTTATTTTGGGATCAAATATTAACTTGTTAAGTTTTATTTAAAACCTTGTTTAAAATTATTAGATTTACAAAACAAAATAATTAAAATAAGATGAAAATAAAAAAATCTAGGAGTAAATAATGAAGAAATTTCCAACACCAATAACAGGTCTTTCTCTATCGGTAGGTAGTTTATTCTGGTTACTTGATAATGTTTTTCAATTAAATACACAGCTTCAAGCAATAGGAGCAATAGTTGCATTTTTTCTATTAATACCAGTAATAGTAAAATATGTAATCCATCCAACTTTATTAGTCGAAGATCTTCATCATCCAACAATAGGTAGTGTTATACCAACATTCGCAATGTCATTAATGGTCATATCTTATGCAATAACAAAAAATGGATTTTTATTTGGAACTTACTTATGGCTATTTTCAATTTGTTTACATTTAATATTTTTATTTTTCTTTATAAAAGGCAGATTAAATCATTTTGATATAGAACATATAATACCAAGCTGGTTTGTTCCACCTATAGGCATAATTGTTGGTGTAACCACATTACCAAGCAATGACTTTCATATTTTAGCAGAGGGGCTTTTATGGTTTGGCTTTATATCTTATCTAATAATGCTTCCAATAATGTTAAAAAGATTTTTCTTTTATCCTGAAATCAATAAAAATCTTTTAGCAAACACAGGAATAATGGCTGCTCCTGCAAGTTTAACATTGACAGGATACCTATCTTTAATTGAAAACCCAAATTTCTTTATTACAAATCTATTATTTGGAATAGCATTATTAATGACATTCAGTGTTTATCTGTTTCTAATTAAAATAATAAAAAATGGTTTTAATTATGGTTTTTCAGCATTAACATTCCCATTGGTGATAAGCGCAACAGGACTAAGATTATACTTAAACTGGGCAGAACAATTTTCTGGTCATAATAATTTTATGCATATTGTTTTAAATATAGAAATAATAATGGCTGTATTAATTGTTTCTTATGTTTTTTGCTCTTATTTGTTAAAATTAAAAAAAGAAATTAAAACTATTGCAAAAAATAGTTAATAATAGTATAATGTTTAAATAATTGAAAAAAAGGTAAAAACAAATGAATAAATTAAATTTTAATTTCCGAGTGGTTCGAGTGGTAAATCGTAGATAGCAATCCTATCAAGCGAGGGTTGCTCATGCAACTCTCGTAGGAAGTTAAAGTTCCAAGCCCTTTTGAGAGTTGTATCTCAAGAGGGCTTTTTTATGCATTTCTATTGTAGATTAAGATACACCTAAAATAAATATAAAACATTGAAAAATAAAGAAAAAAAA
>CEUY01052029.1_pt1 | contig 18824 bp, 23 predicted proteins | sample 361481 | NCBI WGS metagenome assembly CEUY01 (sample SAMEA2622737, study PRJEB7988) | marine metagenome | isolation source: saline water (ENVO:00002010), including
AAAAATTTTTTGTCATTAGATCGAATTAATAAGAAAGATAACTTATTTATCTGCTTAATTGATGGGAAAAAGGAATATATAATAAAAATCACTGAACCTAAAAAAATAATTAATGAGTTTCTAGACGAAGTAGAAAACCTGTGTATATGCATTGAAATGCAAGATGCTATAAATATGCTAGAAGGAAAACTTAATGCTAATGATTCTCTATTCAAAGGGAACATAGAGCTTAGAGGAAATTTAGAAGTGTTGAGTAAGGTGTCATCAGAATTAGAAAAGACGACCTAAGTCGTCTTCTCTAAATTAAAGTAAGAAATTACCCTTAGTTAAGAGCGTCTTTCAAACCTTTCGCAGCCTTAAATGTTGGCTGGTTTTTCGCAGCAATCTGGATTGTTTCTCCAGTTGCTGGATTTCTACCCTGTCGCGCAGCCCTGTACTTAGACTCAAATTTGCCAAATCCAGCAATTGCCACCGGTTCCCCAGCGTTCATTGAGTTTACGATACCGTCAAATACTGCGTCAACAGCCGCTTTAGCATCTGCTTGACTTAAGCCAGCTGCAGCTGCAACATGGCTTGCTAATGCATCTTTATTCATAAGCTGTTGCCTTTCTTTAACTTATAAAGACAATTATATAGCCTATTTATTGGAAAATTTTCAAAAAACGCTTAAAAACATGGTTTTTTTTTGAAAAAGCTTGATTTTATTCTATTTTTGCCTAATATTTGTGAACTTATAACTGTTCTAATTCAAGCACTTTTTTCTTCACAGACTCTGCAGCACCAAGTAATTGATCTAATTCTTCCTCTTTTAAGGGTAGTTCTATAATCTCTTCAACACCATTGCTTCCTATTTTTGACGTTATCCCTAGGTAGACGTCACTTATTCCATACTCTCCTGTCATCCATGCACAAACTGGCAATATTTCTTTTGAATCCGTAATTATTGCATTTACCATCTGCGCAGCAGCTGATGCGGGAGCAAAATAGGCGCTTCCTGTTTTTAATAATTCAACTATTTCTGCACCACCGTTGGAAGTTTTTTCTACAAGTTCTCCTATCTCTTGTTTATTAAGCAAGTCAGATAGATTCTTACCATTTACAATACACTGCGAAGGGACTGGAACCATAGTTTCTCCATGGCTCCCCAAAGTTAATGCTTTAATCTCATTAATTGGGACTCCAGTTTTTTTAGAAATAAAGTACGCAAATCGAGAAGAATCTAGAACTCCTGCCTGTCCGAGTACATTATTTTTTGGTAAACCCGAAACATCTGCAACAAGAGTAGTCATTTGATCGAGAGGGTTAGTTACAACAATTATTTTTGGATTAGTAGAGTACTCCATAATCTTACTTGTAACATCTTTTATTATTTTTCCGTTTGTGGCCAAAAGATCCATTCTTGACATTCCAGGTTTTCGTGGAAGCCCAGCTGTAATAACTACGACGTCACTTTCACTTGTTTCCTTATAATTATTTGTCCCTATAACCTCTGTATTAAACTTCTCAACATATCTAGATTGATTCATATCTAGTGCTAGGCCTTGAGGTAAGCCTTCTATAATATCCGTCATAACGACTTCTGATGCATTTCCACTCTCAGCTACTCTTAAAGCTGTCATAGAACCATATTTACCTGCTCCTACAATTGTTACTTTTGGCATTTAACTCCTAAACAAATATCAACTCTCTATAAACTCAACAAGATAGTTACAAAAATCAGATGTCGATACAGTTGTAGCATTCTCCCTACCTCTTGCAAGATCGTATGTGACAATTCCTTTTTCTATTGCATCAGAAATTGCAGCAATAAGCAAATCAGCGGCATCTTCCCAGCCGATATATCTAAACATCATTTCACCAGATAATAAAAGAGATCCGGGATTAACCTTATCTTGTCCAGCATACTTGGGAGCTGTTCCATGAGTTGCTTCAAACATTGCCCTTCCAGTTTCGTAATTTATATTTCCTCCTGGAGAAATACCGATTCCACCAATTTGTGCTGCTAGTGCATCAGATAGATAATCTCCATTTAAATTTGTTGTTGCGATAACATCGAAATCAGAAGGCTTTATTAATATTTGTTGTAAGAATGCATCTGCAATAACATCCTGGATAAGAATTTTTTCCCCTGGGTCACCACCACAATCTTCCCAAGAAACAGCTACATCTGAAAATTCTTTTTTGACTAATTCATAGCCCCAGCTTCTAAATGCGCCTTCTGTAAATTTCATTATGTTGCCTTTATGTACTAAAACTACATTCTTCCTTTCTTGATCAACAGCATATTGTATTGCAGCCCTAATTAACTTTTCAGAAGCTGTCTTTGACACAGGCTTAATCCCTATCCCACTATCTTCTCTTATGTCCCATCCAAACTCTTCTTTGAGAAAACTGTTTAGTTTAATAACCTCTTCAGATGTTGCTTCGAGCTCTTTCCCTGCGTAAACATCCTCCGTGTTTTCTCTGAACAATACCATATTTACATCTTGTGGGTTTTTTGTAGGAGTAAGCACTCCCTTGAACCACCTCATTGGTCTTAAACAAACATAGAGATCTAACTTCTGCCTTATTGCAACATTTAATGATCTTATCCCTCCTCCGACAGGAGTTGTAAGAGGTCCTTTTATTCCGACCCCATAATCATCTATTTGACTAATGGTGTCATCTGGTAGCCACTCACCTGTAGAATCAAAAGCCTTCTGTCCGGCTAAAACCTCCAACCAATCAATTTTTCTTTCATTGTTATAGGCTTTACGTACTGCTGCATCAAAAACATCTTTAGACGGACTCCAAATATCTATGCCTATGCCATCACCTTCAATAAAGGGGATGGATGGATTTTCTATATTGTAAGACTCTTTAGTTTTTGAAATAACTTCTTTTAGTTCATCTACGGGTAAATTTTCTTTCAAAATATCTCCTAATACTATTTATAGTAATGACCTTATAGCTATACCTACCTCCGTCGGATCACTTACTACTGTTACCCCTGCAGCTGATAAAGCATCTATTTTAGCTTTGGCCGTCCCCTTATTTCCTGAAACAATTGCACCTGCATGTCCCATTTTTTTCCCTGGAGGAGCAGTCACTCCGGCTATATAAGCTACTACAGGTTTTGACATAGAGGAAGATATAAATTCTGCAGCTTCCTCTTCAGATGTTCCTCCAATTTCCCCAATCATTACTACAGAATCTGTTTCAGTATCATCTTCAAATAGCATTAATATATCAATAAAAGAAAGGCCCGGAACTGGGTCTCCCCCAATACCAATACATGTTGATTGCCCAATGTCTAGTTGAGACAATTCATGTACTGCCTGGTAAGTTAAAGTCCCAGATCTAGAGACCACCCCGGTTTTACCAGGCTTAGTGATTTCGTGAGGCATAATTCCAACGTTTGACTTACTTGGGGAAATCAACCCAGGACAATTAGGACCTAGGAGTTTAGTATCAAATTTGGTAGTAATCTCGTCATAGACCTTGGCCTCGTCTTTAGCTGGAACGCCTTCAGTTATACAAACAACAAGATTGCATCCAGCATCAGCGGCCTCTAATATTGCTTCCCCTGCAAAACTCGGTGGAACAAATACTAAGGAAGTATTTGCACCTGTTACAGAAATAGCTTCTTTTACTGAGTCAAAAATTGGAATCCCCTCTATTTCTTCTCCTCCTTTACCAGGTCTTGTGCCTGCTACTACCTTGGTTCCATAATCCCTATTTCTAAGACCATGAAACTGTCCCTCTCTACCAGTAAGACCTTGAACAACAACTTTTGTATTTTCATCAATTAGAATTGACATTTAAATACTCACCGCCAATCTTGCAGCTTCTTTCATATTCTCTACGACAACAATATTTTCATGCGGGTTTGCTTTAAGGATCTCTCTTCCTTCTTGAGCATTAGTCCCATCTAAGCGAACTACAATTTTCCAAGGTAAACTTTTCTCCCTAGTAGCATCTACAATTCCTTCAGCAACTAAATCACAACGAGTTATCCCCCCAAAAATATTGATTAATACACTTTTAACACTTTTATCATCTTGTAAAATCTCAAGTGCATCACTAACATTTTTTGATTTTGCTCCACCACCTATATCTAAAAAATTTGCTGCACTTCCGCCTTCTGAAGATACAACATCTAAAGTAGACATCACTAAACCGGCTCCGTTTCCAATTATTCCCACATCACCTTCAAGCTTAATGAAGTTAAGACCCTTCTCTTTTGCTACTTTTTCTGTATCTGGAATTGGTATATCTTCTTCAAACTTTTTGTATTCTTCATGCCTGAAAACTGCATTCATATCTAATGAAATTTTTGAATCTAGGGCAAGAACCTTTCCTTCATTAACAATAGCCAGTGGATTGACCTCAACTAAATCACAGTCTCCATCTACGAACAGGTTAAATAGTGAAGAAATCATCTTTTCAAGATCATCGTGATACTCTTTAGGAATTCCTGCTTCTAGAAGAGCCTCATTCACAATGCTATTCTCAATCCCAATAGAAGGTGCTATGTAAACTTTGATTACGTCGTCTGGGTTCTCTTCTGCAACTTTTTCAATATCCATTCCTCCTTTTGAACTAAGAAGCATTAAATACTGCTTCTTGGATCTGTCTAGTGTAAATGAAATATAATATTCCTCCTGTACATCTGAAGCTTCTTCAATAAGTAATTTTTTCACTACATGGTTCTTGATATCCATACCCATAATTTCATTTGCAGCAGCTAACAATTCTTCTTCATTAGAAACTAATTTAATTCCTCCTGCCTTGCCTCTGCCTCCTACTTGGACTTGAGCCTTAACAACAAGTGGGTATTGTAAACTAGTGGTATCTATTTTTTCTACTAAATCTACAACCATAGAATTAGGAGTAGCTATGTCATATTTTTTATATAACTCTTTACCTTGATATTCAAAAAGATCCATTATTTATATATCCAAAAATACAGATTACATGACTCACAAATTATACACCAATTGTTCTACTCATATTCTATAGGTGCCCATTCTGTATCAAAATGTTTCACTCCAATCTCGCTACCAAAATCTACACTTATCTCTGAGCCATCAACCTCAATAACCACTCCTCGTCCATATACTTCATGAGTAACTGACTTACCGATTCCATAATTGCTGTTCTCCTCACCACTATCATCAAATTGTGAATAGTCTGTTTTATCTATATCAGTAATAAAACCTTTTGCTTCTTCAAGAAACCTGCTTGGAGGGTTATAGAAAGTACCTCCCCATGATGACCTTGACCAGCTATGAGTAAGATATAACCTCTCTTTAGCCCTAGTCATTCCTACATAGCACAATCTTCTCTCCTCTTCTACGTCGTCTAGGCTAAGTTCATGAGGAAATATATTTTCTTCCATACCAGTAATAAATACTGTCTCAAATTCAAGACCTTTTGCATTGTGTAAGGTCATCAATATTATTTTGTTTTCATTCTCTAACTCATCAGTTGCAGCAAAAAGTGATAGATTCTCTAAGTAAGCAGTAAGCAATGAATAAGGATCTCCTGTATCGAGCTCGTCCCTTTCTACATCTATCTCAAACTCGCTAGCACCAGTAATTAAGGACTGGACATTCTCCCATCTACTCTCATAATCTACTTCTTGTTTAAGCATTTCTTCATAATGAGTTATTTCAAGCATAGATTTTATTGCCTTAGCTGGCCCATCTATAGACTCTGACTTAATTCCAACTAGAATTTCTTGAAAATTAGTTAGTTGTTTTTTGACTCTCTCAGAAAGCTCATCAATATCATCAATCTTATAAATAAGTCGAGATATTGGCATATTTAAATTGAGGGCTAAACTTTTTAACTTCTGGATTGTTACATTACCAATCCCTCTTCTTGGTACATTAATTACTCTTTCGAAAGCAATTTCATTGTCGGGATTAGCAATAAGTGTAAGATAAGCAATAATATCCTTTATCTCTTTCCTTTCATAAAATCGAACATCTCCAATTACTTTATATGAAATCTTTTCTCGAGTTAGAGCCTCTTGAATTATCCTTGACTGGCTATTCATTCTATAAAATATCGCTATTTCTCCATAATTTTCGTTATTAAAGTTGTTATTTATCTCATTAATTATCCATTGTGTTTCATCATTCTCATTGTTAAATTTAATTGAATTAATCTCAGGCCCATCTGTTCTGTCAGTCCACAAATTCTTTGACTTTCTATTCTTATTTATAGAAATAACTGAATTTGCAGCATCTAAAATCTTTTGTGTAGATCTATAGTTCCTATCAAGGACAATTGTTTTTGCATTAGAAAAATCTTTATCAAACTCATCAATATTTCTTATATCTGCTCCTCTAAATGCATAAATGCTCTGATCAGAATCTCCAACAACACAAATATTTTTATGTTCTCGTGAAAGCAATTCAATTATTTTATATTGAGGAAAGTTTGTATCCTGATATTCGTCAACCATAATGTATTTAAATTTCTTACTCCAAAATAAAAGTGCGTCTTCATCTGTATTAAACAACTCTACTGTTTTGATTAATAAATCATCAAAATCTAATGAGTTTGCTAATATTAATTTCTGCTCATACTTTACATAAACTTCTGCAATTTTTGTCTCATAAAATGATGATGCCTCATCAATAACTTCGCCTGGTAGTATTAATTTATTTTTCCACATTGAAATCTGTGAGTGAATTCTTTTTGGAGGGTATTGTTTTGTATCCATATCCAATTCCTTTAAACAATTACTCACAAGCCTAACTGAGTCTTGTGAGTCATATATTGAAAAAGAATTATTGAAACCAATTCTAGAAATATGCTTCCTGAGTATCCTCGCGCAAGCACTGTGGAAAGTTGTCACCCACACTGGTGGGCTTGAGAGAGATAGTAGTTCTGATATTCTATCTTTCATCTCCCCTGCTGCTTTCTTTGTAAACGTAATTGCTAAGATTGAGTCCATATCTATATTGTGTTTTTGAACCAAATGCGCATATCTATACGTAAGAACCCTTGTCTTTCCTGAGCCAGCCCCAGCAACAACTAATACTGGACCATCTACGGTCTCTACTGCGTCAACCTGGTTAGTATTTAATAACTCTTTCCATGTATTGTCAATCTTGTATTTTTTGTCAGTCATATTAGAATTATTTTTTCAATATATATAAGATACTTATATCCCAAGACAGTTTTTTACTTCTACCAAGGTTTCATCTGCAGTAATTTTTGCCTTCTCACTTCCTTCTTTTGATATTTGTAATATCTTTTTATCTGTCAAACCCAAATAAACTTCTCTAATTGGTGATAAAAAAGAAATTAATTCATCAGATACATGCATTTTAAAATCTCCATACTGCATTCCAGAAACTTCATTCAAGGTTTGCTCAACGCTTCTACTTGTAATTGATGCAAGAATCTCTAAAAGATTAGAAATACCTGGTTTGTTTTCTTTGTCATATGAAATTTTACTTCCAGAATCAGTAACAGAAGTCTTTAGTTTTTTTATTATCTCTTCGTCGTCATCAGTTATGTAAATTGTACCTGCAATGTCATCTGATGACTTTGACATCTTTGCTTCAGGATGTCTCAAAGACATTACTCGTGCTCCAGTCTTTGTTGAGTTTCGAGATGGAATAGGGAAAATTTCTTGATACTTTTGATTGAATCTTGTTGCAATATCCCTAGTAAGTTCAAGATGTTGAGTTTGATCATCTCCTACAGGGACTTCATCAGCTTTGTGAATCAAAATGTCAGCTGCCATAAGCACTGGGTAAGTAAATAATCCTGCATGAGTACCGAAAGACTCTGATTTATCCTTATATTGAGTCATTCTCTGCAATTCTCCTATTTGACAAAAATTTGAAAGTATCCAAGAAAGCTCAGCATGATGAGGCAGGTCACTTTGAAAATAAACTATTGATTTATTTGGATCAATTCCAACAGCTACCAATGACTTGATTGTATCAATTTTATCTTGTTGTAATAATTCTTTGTCAGGAAAGGTTGTAAGGGAATGAAGATCAACAATACAATAATAACAACTGTAGTCTTTTTGCATTCTCTTCCAATTAATCAAAGCCCCTAATATATTGCCAAGATGAACCGATCCTGATGGCTGGATGCCTGAAAAAACTGTCTTCATAGGTGCTATTCTACTCACTTATTATTAAAAGATGAATCAATCAAATTTAAGTTGTAATAATTCAGCTGTCATTTTAGCAGTAGCCCCCCATAGGACTTCACCCTCGATTGTTATAATCCAGTCTGAGTCATAGTATCCTCTATAGCTCCAGTTCTTTTTATCTTGCAGATAACTCAAGTTAACTGCAAGAATCTTTTGAACCTCTGAAGTATCAAAAATAGATAAATCGACTGAATCTAACTTACACAAAACAGGGAAAACTGGGTATTGAAATTCTCTTGTATCATATCCGTTTAATATTCCGAAAGGAGATAAGGCATCTTTGCTTATCAATAACTCTTCTGATGCTTCTCTCACTGCTGTATCTACAATGTCTAAATCTTCTTTCTGAGCTTTCCCTCCAGGAAAAGCTATCTGACCTTTGTGTGTAGGCATTGTTTCCTGTCTTTTAATAAAAATTATCTCCTCGGTTGGCAATATGCATATTGCAACAGAAGCATAATGAGAATCACAATATCTATTTTCACTATTGAATTCTATATATTTTAAGTGTTGGAAGTTGTTCAATTATCTACTTGCTATGATTTCAACTTCAATCCCTATCGGATTTAAAACATCCCAAGCTTCGAATTTAGAGGGAGGGTCAAACCCAAACCATAATGTTTCCACTTGTGTAACCCCATAAACAAAAATTGTGTCATTATCCATATAGGCAGAGATAGAAAATGGAACTAAATACTCGATATCTCGTATACTCAAAGTCCCTAAAACAGTTTCATCAATTTTTGAATCAAAGTTCTTATTCGGCAAAATTAACTCATCTATTGTATAAATTGCTATAGGAAATTGTTCTGACTCTAACCATTTTGATTTAATAGCATTATCTCTAATTCGATTACTAGACTTTAACGCTCTTAAATCTGCTGATACTGTGAGATTTTTTATTTGAATACAAGAATCAGAGCTATCGCACTCCCCTATACTTAGCTCAAAAGTCCCTGATATTAAATTGGTAACACCTATAACAATCTCTTCATTAGAGTTTAAAAAAACTTTTGGTGCTAAATATTTTGCTAAACTCTTTTCTTGATTAACAGTAAATAAAGCATCTTTGAAGCTACTGACCTGTTCAATTTCTACTTCTTCAATGGGGGTAGTCGTAGTCGTGGTTTCTTCAATACTTTCTATTACAGTATTTTCACTGATATTATTTTCAATTATTTCTTCACTTTGACTACAAGACAAAAAAAATATAGTCAGGATTAATACCCTTTTCATATCATCAATAATACATACAAAAAAAAAATTTATTGAATTAAACTCCCTATGTGAGAAATTTCTACTTTAAGAGATGGGGACAATACTTTATAGGAATGACAATTCTTGGAATTGGAATTGCGCTATCTGTAAAATGTGAGCTTGGTCTAGGTCCTTGGGGTGTTTTTCATGAAGGTTTCTCAAAGATTGCAGATATCACTTATGGAAATGCTCTAATTATTACTGGTTTGGTTGTCTTATCTTTATGGATACCTTTAAAACAAAGATTCAATATAGGTACAGTAATAAATATTTTATGGCTAGGCACAGTAGTTGATGTAGCAATGAACAACTTCGATATCACTGATAGTATCCCCATAAGAGTACTCGGAGTTGCATTTTCGATACTAATGATTGGGGTAGGAACATCAATATATGTTGGAGCTGGCATAAGCACTGGACCAAGGGATGGTGTAATGGTTGGCCTTGAGCAAAGAGGGATAAAAATTGGTATTGCTAGAACAATTATTGAATTATTTGCTTTGACTTCTGGATGGCTAATGGGAGGGACTGTAGGATACGCATCGCCATTTATGGCCTTATTAATTGGCCCTATAGTTCAAGTGGTATTACCTTATGTAGATTTTCGAAAAAAGTAACATTATCGATTATCGTTTCTATATGGAGAATAAAGTAACCCCCTTGGTTGTACTAAAGACCTTAATCTTGCTCCCTTTATTTTTTGGAGTATTAGCTTTGTACTGCATTGCCATTTTATTTTGTACAATCCTCCCTAATGGTAAAAATTTTGCTACTAAAGTATACGAACTATTCGCAATAACAGGAATTAAGTTTATTGGATTGAATATAGGAATAATCGGAGAGGAATATGTGGACAGAGAGCAATCTTATGTTGTTGTTTCTAACCATCCTTCAACTATAGATATATTCACACATATACATTGCCTCCCTGTATCAATTAGATTCCTTACGAAAGCAGAGTTATTCAAAATTCCTATTTTTGGATCAGTCTTAAGAATCTTAGGTTTACCAAAAGTCGACAGAAATAAGACTGACAAAACAGATATAAATAAATCTATTGAAGAAGTAGTTCGTAATAAATATTCAATAATGGTCTTCTCCGAAGGAACGAGATCTAAGTCTGAAAAAGACTTGCTCCCATTTAAGAAAGGAGCAGCTTGGATAGCTATCAACTATCAACTGCCCATTCTTCCTGTCGTAACTAGAAACGCTGGAAAATTGATGCCGAGAGGGAAAGTGTGGTTAAAGAGTGGAAATGTGGACATAGAAATACTCCAACCAATAGATACGACAAATATGTCTCTCGATGAAGTTGGCGAATTAACTAACAGAGTAGAAAATTTAATTAAATCTAAAATATAATGAATTTCTGTAAAAAATTACCTAATTCCTTATATACCTGACTTGATTCATCATCAAGATGTGGAATGCTCTCCTCAGCATCTTTAAGTAAAAAAGATTCTTTATAACATATAAATCCATATTTTTCTAACTGATGACCTAGCATGTCTCTGGCATCCTGGGAATTTCCTCCCTGCCCTAGTACAGAGCTCATTATTGCTATCTTCTTTCCTTTAAACAATTCGTTGTATTCAAAATTATCAAAACTGAGAGATAGCCAATCTAATGCATTCTTTAAACTTGGTGCATAGCCTCCATTAAGAATTGGACTAAATACTATAACTTTATCAGAATGAATTAGGCTTTCTCGCGCAGGAATTAAGGTTTTAGGAAGTGGCTCTACAGATTCAGAAACAAATGGGATTCCTGTTGTAAGATCATCAAATAAATCAACTTTGAGGCTACTCAATTTTGACAAGTATCCATATGCTGACTGTGCCAATTTGTTATTAGTAGACTCTTTCCTGACTCCCCCTGATAATAATGTATAGTTCATAATTATTATTCAATTGTAATTGTGAGATAATAAAAACACAATGGATTCAGACCTATATAAGAAATTTAGTGAAATAGACATAAGAGTAGGCAAAATAATTCAAGCTAAAGAATTTCCAGAAGCTCAAAATCCATCTTATAAGCTAAAAATTGATTTTGGAGAAGAAATAGGGGTACTCCAGAGCAGTGCACAGATTACAAACTATAGCATTAAAGAATTGAATAAGAAATTATGTATAGCTGTAGTAAACCTGGGAGATAAACAAATTGGACCATTTATAAGCGAATGTTTAATTTTGGGATCTATCAATAAAAAAGGTGAGGTATTGCTACTTGAACCTAATCAATATGCTGAACTAGGAGATAGGGTCTCTTAAGACTCGCTCTAGATTTTTTATTGTAATTTCAGGATTAAGATGTGCAATCCTCTTAGTAATTAATTCTCCATTTTTGTTTAAGAGACATATTGTTGGAGTAACTGATAATCTTAATTTCTGAACTAAATCTATATATTTACTTTCAATATCTTTAGCTTCTATCTGTACGACTTGAATATTTGAATACTGTTTTGAAATAGTATCTACTGCAGATCTTATTGGTAAGCAACCTGCACAATATATTGAGGAAAATTCAACTAATAAGTATTCCTTTTCTTTTAGTGGAAAGATTCCATCAAAGTCATAACCTCGAGCCCTTCTTTTCTTAGAGACTATAAAATAAACAAAATAAGTGCTTATAAGAAGGAAAATTAGATTAAATATTAAATAACTTAAGTCAAGAAAAGAGAAAGCTAGAAGCAAAACTGTAGAAAAACCAAGGTAAATAAGTATCAAGCTATATTTATTGAGATCACCTAGAATTTTGTATTTAGTAAAAAGACTAACAATTCCCATAACTTAATCATAATCTTGATAATTAGTTTTATAATTTTTATAGATGGACTTAATTGCAGAACTCAAAAAGAATGATTATAGAATAACAAAAGCAAGGGTAGCTGTTTGCAACATTCTAGAAAACTCTGGTCACTTCCATTTGACTGCTGAAGAAATATTTGATCGTGTTAAAACTAAGTCAAAAGTTAGAGTAGACAGGGCGACTGTTTATCGCACTCTAGATGCTTTAGAAGAACTAAATCTTATAACCCATGCGCATAGACCACATGATTCTGGATACTATTTCATAAATAAAGATAATTTGAATACACATATCATATGTAAGTCTTGTAACAAAATAGTTGATATTCCAAAGAAGTCTCAAGAAACAATACTAAAAAATATACGGAATGAAACTGGATTTAAATCAATTGACTCTAACTATATAATCAGAGGTTTTTGCAAAAACTGTAAATAGTTATTGCAAACCTATTGCAATAAAATAAACAATTTGTAAAATAGATTTATGCATGTCCCAGATGGCTTTATTAATGCACCTGTATCAGCAGTAGCAGGACTAATTAGTATTAGTTCTATTTGGACTGCTACAAAAGCAGCAAATAGATTCCTTGCAGATAAACTAATTGCAATTGCAGGTATGATGTCAGCTTTGATTTTTGTCCTACAAATGATCAACTTCCCTATCGCTGCAGGAACAAGTGGGCATCTATTAGGCGGCACATTGGCAGTAATAGTACTTGGTCCATCTCTTGGGATATTGTGTGTATCAATTGTCGTAATCTTGCAAGCATTACTTTTCGCAGATGGTGGTCTAAGTGCATTAGGTATAAATATATTAAATATAGCAATAATTACTGGCTTAATCGGCTGGTTAGTAATATCTAATTGGAAAAAGATTTTTGGAGATAATTCTTCATCTATAATCATTGGATCATTCATTGCTGGGATGATATCTGTAATTATGTCATCTATTGCTTTTGTAATTGAATACTTCTTTGGAGGAACTGTTTCGGTGGATATAGGTAGTGTATTCTTTGCTATGGTATCAAGCCATTTCTTTATTGGAATTGGGGAAGGGATAATTACAGCATTAATTGTAAGCCTGCTGTTAAGGGTTAGGCCTGATATGTTATATATCTCAAGAGAAAAAGAGCCAAGGAGTAGTTTCTTCTCAATCTTAGGACTCCTAGTACTTATAATTTTCAGTGCTGTATTAATTACACCTCTTGCATCTTCTTCTCCAGATGGGCTTGAAGATGTAGCAAGCAGATTTGATTTTGAAAGTCAAAATAATATACTCATTCTTCTTGATGGATATTTGATACCTGGAGTAAACAATAATTTCGTATCAGTAATTCTTAGTGGGATCCTAGGAATAATAGTTGTTGGTCTAATAATGAATATTTATCTTAATGTAAATAGAAAAAAATCAAAATAATTATGTCTGGAAACCACATATCGCCACATTTAAATAGTAAAAGTAATTTAATTTATATTTCCCCAACACAAAAAGTTGCTTCTGTATTCATTTTTTCTTTGTCCTTAGCCTTTAATGATATTCGGGATACATTAGTATTTTTTACTATACTTTTATGTATATTTTCTTTTGTTTTCCTATCGGTACCTTCCATTAATTTTCTTTTAAAACGAATGTATATAGTAATCCCATTCATACTATTTGCTCTCCTCCTCCCATTCATAAGTAAAGGAGAAATCCAGATTGGAACATTCATAAACTTTCCAATATACAGAAATGGAGTATTCGAAATGCTTAATATATTAACAAAGTCTTTAGCAGGAGTGGCGATGGCAATATCTCTCACCTCAACTACTTCCCAATTTGATATCATCAAAGGTCTTGAAAAACTTAGAATACCTAAGGTCTTAGTAGCAATACTTTCTTTTGCAATAAGGTATATAAGTGTATATAGTTCTGAATTCCATAGAGTGAGGCAGTCTATGAAATCTAGGGGTTTTAAGAATCGGAGTCCGAAAGACTCAACTACTTTAGCTTATGCGGGTTCAGCAATGTTAATTAGAGGTTTTGAAAGAGGAGAGAAAGTTTATCAAGCAATGATTTCAAGAGGATTTGATGGAGATCTATTTATAAATACACAAGATTGGAATAGGTCAAACCTCCTTGACTTTCTTTGCTTCATCACATTAGGAGTAAACCTAATTAGATTTGTATCATGAGGGGAAAAATAGCAATTACAGAACTCTCATTTGAATATCCGGATGGAACAAACGCAATAGATGAGCTTAGTCTTAAGATATCTGCGGGGGAAAGTATTGCCATTCTTGGCCCTAATGGTGCAGGTAAAACAACGTTGGTAATGCATCTAAATGGAATTAATACTATTCAAGCAGGGAAAATAAAAATTGGAGACAAAGAAGTAAACGACAACAATCTGAAAAACATAAGAAGAGAAGTAGGAATAGTATTTCAAGATCCGGAACAGCAATTATTTATGCCCACAGTCTATGAAGATGTTACATTCGGACCTCGGAATTTTGGCTTTACAGAGATGGAGATAGAAGAAAATTCAAAGAAAGCCCTGAAACAAGTTGGAATGTATGAATACAAAGACAAAGCCCCCCACCATTTAAGTTTTGGACAAAAAAGGAAAGTAGCTATAGCTACTGTTCTTGCATCAAATCCAAATATTGTCGTCCTTGATGAGCCATCATCAAATCTTGATCCAGCGTCTAGACGAGAACTAATAAATATAATTAAATCACTGAATTCAACTGTAGTGCTAGTTACACATGACATCCCACTGGCTTTGGAACTTTGCCCTAGGACAGTTGTAATGAAAAGTGGTAAATTGCTTTGTGATATGAAAACTAATGAATTTCTAAGCAATGATTCTCTAATGAAAGAGGCTAGAGTTGAACTTCCTTTTGGCTTTGAACTGCATCATGATCTTCATCATTTAAAAGAAAAAGAAAAACATAAACATTAATGTTGATTATTTAGATACTAATTCAAGCTTACTAATGAATCTATGTATTCTTTTCCTCGCTTCTTTCGCTTCTTTAATTGGGAAAAAATGCCAAGCATGCCATAGGTTATCCCAAACGTCTAATTCATTCTCAATATTTTGTACCTCTAATTTCTTTATAAACTCAACAGCATCATTGAACAGTAATTCATTTGAAGCCACCTGAATAAAAACTGGAGGGAAAGAGCTAACGTCTCCAAAAAGTGGAGATACAATTGGATCAGTAGGGTCATGATTGTTTGCATAATAGGCACCTACGTCTGTCATCCCATCAAGTGCAAGTAGTATGTCTTTATTCTTTAAATAACTCCTGTCTATCATCTTGTCAGATAGATCTAACCAAGGTGAAAGCATAATTAGAGCAGAGGGCTTAATTGCAAAAGTATCATCAATACATACTCCAGCTAAAAGATTTCCTCCTGCAGATTCTCCCATCCAGATTTTATTCTCACTTGGATGGAGAGACTCTATATGCTCTAAAACTTTCTTAGCGTCTTCATGTGCTGCAGGAAAATTATACTCTGGAGAGAGTCTGTAATGAAAAAAGTATATTGTCATCTGGAGATCATTAGACAGATTAGATATAAAATTTCTATGTGAAGTAATACTGCAGTAAAAATACCCTCCTCCGTGAAAATAGATTCCTACCTTTCCTTCTATTTTGTTTTTGGGTTCAAATTTAAATATCTCTAGAGATTCAGTGTGAACCTCTGTAAGGGTTACATTTGGATTAAATTCTTGTAGCCCTCCAATTAAATGTTCATTTCCCCTAGCTGTTTCTGCATATTCTATTCTTTCTTTATAAGTGATTTCTCCTTGAGAGAGAACTATAAAGTCTCTTAGCTTTCTAAAGAGTAAAAATTTTCTATATAAAGGAGTTCTAAGGAAATATGGGAGTGTAGGGATAAATTTATATATTATGTTCTCAATTAAGCTTACAAAAATTCCAAACATACATCACATATTAGTACTTAACTAGAGAATAAATAAAAACTATAATTTAAATATGGAAGAAAAAAGGAATAGAAAAATTTCGTCTGGTTCAATAGCAATTCTTGGATCAGGGGAAACCAGTCCTAATTTATTGGCTGTGCATAGGGCAATGATTGATCGTTTAGTTAGTATAAAGAACCCAGTGTTAATCGATTCACCTTTTGGCTTTCAAGAAAATGTAAAGCAACTTTCAGCAAAACTTGAAGAATTTTTTCAGAAAAGCTTAAGTGTAAATATAGAAATGGTTTCATATAGGAAAACAAATGAGATAGGAACTGTAGAATATTTCAAATGTTTAGAGAAAATCAGGAAATCAAACTTTCTTTTTGCAGGACCGGGAAGCCCGTCGTATGCAATAAAAGTATGGGAAGATACTGAATTTCCTGAACATTTTATCTCTCTGCTCGAAAATGACGGATCTCTTATTTTTTCTAGTGCGGCTGCTACTACCTTGGGAGAATACACCTTGCCTGTATATGAAATATATAAAGTTGGAGAAGAACCTCGTTGGATTAAAGGGTTGAATATTCTTAGTGCTTTCGAAATAAACGCAACGATTATCCCTCACTTTAATAATAAAGAAGGAGGCAATCATGACACTAGATTTTGTTATATGGGGAAAACAAGGTTCGATAAATTAAGAAATAGTATTGATTCACCAATTATTGGAATTGATGAACACACAGGGTTAGTAATTGATGGAGAATCTAGACTAGGAGAAGTTTATGGAATTGGTAAGGTTACTATTATCTCAAATAATAATGAGGTAGAGTATTCAGCAGGAAACAAAATCTCATTTGATGAAATTAGTAAAGCAAAAAAAAATAAAATAATCCCTATTAAGAAGGATCTCGAAATAGAGGAAGAATATGAAACTAAAACAAGCATTGAGAAAGCCTCCCGTCTTATTGATAAGAACAGTGTTAACCGAGAGTCAATAAATAGAATACTTAGTCAAATTAAGCTCAACATAGAAGAATTAGAAAGCAAAACAGAGATTATAGATCCCTTAATTGAGCTAGTTCTTGAAATTAGAAAAGAACTCAGACTTTCAGGTAAGTTTGAACTATCAGATTATATGAGAAATGAGATAGAAAAATTAGGTATAGAAATTAATGATGAAGAGTCTGGTAGCTCTTGGAAGTTTAAAGCTTAACTATTGGATAAGTCCCAAGAAAGTGTATGTCCTCAACAACATCTTCTAAATTCTCTTCTAGCACCTTAATTCTCTCATCATTCTTATCTGAACTAAAATCTATATAGAATTTATACTCCCAAGGCCTTCCTAATATAGGTCTTGATTCTAATTTAGTTAAGTTCAAATTAAGAGAAGCAAACTCCTGAAGCGCTTTCAGTAAGGACCCTGGCTTATCTGATGAAATAAGTACTGTAGAAGTCTTATATTCATCAGCTTCTACCTTTAGACTTTCTTCTCCAAGCAACAGAAATCGTGTATAGTTTTGTTCATTATCCGAAATATTTTTCTTCAAAATAACAAATTCGTCTTCCATTTCAAAATGGTCTCCTGCAATTGCAGCAATCTCTTTTTTGTTTTCGTTAATTAGATTGTATACACTTCCTCCCGTATCAACTACGGGAATTGCTTTATAGCCCATTTGGTCAATAAAAGTTTTACATTGCTGTAAAGCTTGGGGGTGTGAATGAACCTCAACTATCTTATCAATATTGGATCCCTTTAGACCAATTAATGCATGACTTATCTTGTACATATATTCAGAAATTATTGGAATGCCTGACCTAATTAGTTCTTCATAAGAATCTACAACCGTCCCTGCTATTGAATTTTCAATAGGAAGTAAACCAAAATCTACCTCTCTAGCCTTTATACTTTCAACAACTTGTGAGAAAGACTCTTTAGGGTAATAAATACAATCATGAAATCTATCGACCAATAGGGCTTCTGAATAAGAACCTTTGGCTCCTTGGTATGCTATTTTATTTTTCATTTCTTAGTAAAAAGTCTAGTGCTTTAAAATAACCTTCGGTCCCCTCTCCAACTATGGATAAAGACACAATATCAGATATTAAATTTTTTTTCCTAAAATCCTCCCTTTCAGAAGGATTAGTAATATGGACTTCAACAACATTTTTATCTATTGCAAGTATTGCATCTCTAAGTGAAACACTCGTGTGTGTATATCCACCAGGATTAATGACTACCCCTATACATTCATCATCTTTGTGCGCGTTATGAAGTAAATCTATTAAATCTCCCTCCTGGTTGCTTTGATATGCCTTCAAAGTGAAACCTTTATTGGTTAGATATATCTTCAAAGTTCCAAGTAAATCTTCGTATGACAAACTGCCATATTTCTCAGGCTCTCTTGTCCCTAATAAATTGAGATTTGGACCGTTAAGTAGGTATATGTTCTTCATAATTCTTTAACAGCTCCAATTAAAGATCGCGCTTCATCAATACTGAAGCTGTGAATAACAGGATTCCCAATTGAGGACAACAAAATAAATCTTAATACATTATCATTCAAATTTTTTTTATCATGAAGCAAATACTCAAGTAGCTTATTTTCTTCATTCCTAAACCGATAACCAGATTCCATACCCCAGAAATCTAATAGCTCCTTTAATTCA
>CEUY01206234.1_pt1 | contig 18809 bp, 25 predicted proteins | sample 361481 | NCBI WGS metagenome assembly CEUY01 (sample SAMEA2622737, study PRJEB7988) | marine metagenome | isolation source: saline water (ENVO:00002010), including
CTCAAGAAGAAACGCCCCAAGAAATTTGTATTATTCGTGAGGCATAATATTACATGTATTTAATGAATTAATTAAAAAAGAGGTTTTATTAATCGACTCGTTTTATTACTATTCAAGTTTGAGCTTAGAGCTTCAAAGAAAGCTGTCTTTAAGTCAAAATGTTTAAAAGTTAATCGTGTTATCCTAAAAAATAAACAGGCTGGATGATAATAAATCAACCAGTTATTGTTTTTTATTGAAATTCAACAGGGATAGATTGAGTAACACAGTCATCTAACAAGCCATTGCAAGCACGCATAATCATGTAGCCAGACTTTGGTAGTGTATCGATAAAGCTTTCAATATTAGTTATACCCGCACCATCTGAGCATGCGACTTTATATGATGTAGATAATAGGCAGCTTGTAGTCCCTTGTGCTTGGCAAACACTTAAAGCTGTTCCACAGTTCAGGCCAAGGAACTTTGTATCGCCATTCAAAGTTTTATCGTTACTAAAATAAAAATCAACACGATACATTGGCATATCTGCAATAACGCTCCAGTTTAGAGTAAAGCTGCGATTGTTTTCGTATGGGTTGATCGGTACTGTGCCGTTCGACGTGAGATCTGATGTGCCTGACATGGATAGTGAAAGGATTTGAGTATTCGTGCTTGTGGAGCTACCGTTAGAGCCGCCTATAGAGCCTGCTGAGCTCGAGTCACTACCGCCACCACAGGCTGTAAGCCCTAAAGCTGAACTTAAAGCTAGCCCTAATATCACTTTTTTCATTTTGTCTTCCTATGTGCCATCTTTTAAAATGGGCACATTATACTGATTTGCCATAGGTGTGGGAATCTAGAGAGACTGCATCAAAAGGAAATGAGTAAATTTTGGACTAATGACAGCTTAAGAGGCCCTATCAAGATAAATTAAATGACGGTCTTTACACTATTTGTTACGATGTTACTTTGCCTTGTTGGCTAGGCTTAAAAAGGAAGTCGAAGGCTTTCTCCTATTGTATTAATAAAATGGTTATCTCTATGAAATTATTAAAAATATCTCTACTTGCTGTGTGTTTGTCTTTTTCGTCTTACTCTTTTGCTGATGCTGCTTCTGAAAAAGAAGCGACAAAGCTTCTTGATACCATGGGCATGCAGCAATCCGTTGAGCAATCAATGGCACAAATGCTGGATATTCAAATTCGTCAAAATCCACGTATGGCGCAATTCCGCCCAGTTTTTAAAGAGTTTTTAAACAAGCACATGGGGTGGGCCAGCTTAAAGCCTGAAATGGTTAAAATTTATTCTGAAGCTTTTACTGCAGATGAGCTGCGCGATATTAATGCCTTTTATGATTCTTCTACCGGCCAAAAAACAGTTAAGCTTATGCCAAAGCTTATGGCTCAAGGTGCTCAAATTGGTTTAGCCAAAGTGGAGCAAAATAAAGCTGAGCTTGAGTCAATGATTAAAGCCTATGCTGAGAAGTTAAAAGCCGAGCAGGAGAGTAAGACTACAGCCGAATAACTTTTTTACTCTCTATTTTGCAGAGGTGTTTAAAATCACATCTCTGTGGAGCTTAATTACAAATTCATTAATCAATTTTTGGTCAAATCCATTTTGCAGCTGAGAATTTGCTTCAGCTTGTTCCACCTGCACTAATAGCACATCTATTTCACGTGCCACTTCTTCATATGGCAGTTTCCCTTGCTTTATTGCCAGTAGGTGGGCTGCTTCTGGTCTTGGGAATGTGATTATCTTTGTGTCCAGAAGCTCTATAGCTTCGTTTGCAATTCGCACAGCATGTGACAGGGCTTTCCAGTCAACACCATTATTTATTTCTGCTGCTTTGGCTCTTGCACCATAGTCGTTGAGTAGTTTGTCTGACATGGTACGAGCGAGCTTAATAGAGGCGCCCATGAGGGCTTTTTTACCACAAATTTCGATGTATTCTGCTTGGCTGCCGTCTGGTTGTGCTGTTGCACCAAAGGAGATGTAATTTGACTCTTTGACAAGTGGTAGGAATGTATCCCTTATTATTTCAAGTTTAGCTGTTGTGCCATACTGATCTTCTGCTGAGGTAAGAAGCCTGTTGCATTGGCGCACGAGCGCGAGTCGATCGCCTTTGGCGCCATATTTATGCGCTTGTTTTCGGCAGTAGCCTATAAACGCTGTCGCCTTTTTATTGACAAGCTTGTGCGCGATGCTTTTAATCTCTTGCCAAAGTGGGTCGTAGGCAAGAATACAGTCATTAGGTGCAAATAGCATGTCCAATGCAATAGTTTGGCCTTCTGCCACAAGTTGTAAAAAACGGGCTGGGGTAAACATCTCAAGGTCAATATCTTCAGCTGTATTTTTTTCACCTTGGGCTTTGACACGATTGATATTAATGGTTGGTGTAACCTGCTGTAGCAGTATATCTTCAGCACTTGGCAGATAAATGCCTTTTATATCAAGGTCAGAGGCTGGCGTTGATGTACCATAAAGATGCGAGCCAAATTTAATTTCAACAATTTTTTTCATTCTTTTCTCTTGGGGATTTTTTTCAATTGAGTCTTAGGGACATTGCCTAGAATATAATTTAATGATTCAATATACACCTAAAATTCAAAACATGCAGAGCCAAAATAGAAGTCTATATTATGATCTTAGCCATTGATGTTCAATACACAGAAAATAACGCTTGTATTGCTGGAGTTCTCTTTGAATCTTGGACAAGTCAAACACCCTTTAAAATGCAAGTTACTCTAGTTGATGGTGTTGCTGACTATGAACCAGGGCAATTTTATAAGCGTGAGTTGCCTTGTATTCTTGCATTATTAAATGAGATAGAGGAACCACTTGATTATATTGTTGTTGATGGATATGTCTGGCTTGGTTGTACGGGTCACAAGGGGCTTGGTGGGCATTTATTTGATGCTTTAAATAAAGCAACGCCAATTATCGGTGTGGCCAAAAAAGCATTTAAAGACACGCCAGAGGTATGTGCTGTTTATAGAGGTAAAAGTGCTAAGCCTTTATATGTAACCACGGCAGGCGTTGATTTAGAAAAGGCAAAAGAGTGGATTTCCTCAATGAAGGGTGCTCACCGTGAACCTGTTCTTCTTAAAAAGGCTGATCAGTTGTGCCGAGGCATTATATTGCCGAGTTAGCCGATATCGTATATTGGTAGACTGAGCGAATGTTATGTAAAGCCAAGGTGTTTTGAATTAAAGAAAGAGTAGAATAATTATTTGTTTTATTCGTCTTTTGAAGAGTCTAATCATGCAAATTACTAATCGAAGAAGTCAAGAAAGTCTTGAATGTACTTTAGATACTAAGCCCCAAGGGAGTGGTAGTAAGCTTAGTCTTTTAGCAGGTATTAAAGAAATAGGGCATGTTGTGTATGGCGAACAAGGTTCAGATCTGCGGATTCGTTGGATTGAGAACTCTATGAAAAGCACTTATAAAGGTGTAGGTTCAGCGCTTATCGATACTTTAAAAAAACAATGTCAGCAAAATCCAAGGCTTACTTCTGTAAGCTTATGTTGCATGGATGAAGATTCAGCAGTTTTTTTCTACAACAAAGGTTTTCGATTTGATGGTGAAGGTGCAAGCAGTAAAAATACACTTATGGATAACCTTCAGCAGAACCCAAACTTTCCAATGCCTGACGATATTTTTTTAATGGGTGAAATGAAAGCTTAAAAGGCCTAAAGTATTGTTTAAGGTTTCACGCCATCATAAAAGTCTTGATGCCAAATAATACTGCTGTGGCCATTTTTAATATTGGTTGTAGCAAAGCTAATCATATCCTCATAAAGTGTTATTGATGGGGTATCACCATTGTTAATTACACTTTTAAACTGGTTGTAGGCATCATTTGCTGGAATTGTCCAAAGGGTTTTTCCATGGCTCATTTTCTTAAATGACCATGGAAAGTAACCGCTTGTGTCTTGTTTGGCCCAGTTTGTGATAGCAGCAAGATTCTTGTTATCTGTTTCACCATACTCACCAATAATAAGGGGAATACCCATGTTATTGGTGTAGTCATCTCTATTGACTGTGTCTGCAACTGGGCCGTAATGATGAATTTCATATACAAGATTATCGTCCCAGGCTTCAGTTACACCTGTGGCATTTTGCGTTTGAGTATTTGTCCAATCAAGTTTTTGTAAATCAGAGCCCCACCATGAGCCTTCAGCAATAATAATGTGGTTTTGGTCAACCTCTCGTATAGCGTTTCGTATACTGATATAGGAGGGCAGTAATTCATACTCACGGCCGTGCTGTGGTACAGGTTCATTTAATAAATCATATCCCCATATTTGCGGCTCGTTTGCATAGCGTGTAGCAATATGTTGCCAAACAAGACTTGCAATCTGGATATTGGATTGGTCATCCCAAAAAGTGACAGACGCCCGAGGATGTGAAGCATTTGAGTTTAGATTATCGCTATGATCCCCAGGGTTTTGATAACCAGGAGCCGCATGCATATCCAATAAAATATAAATATTGTAAATTTTGCACCACTCAATAAGACGGTCTAAATATGTAAACCCATCATTCACAAGCGTGTTGTTTTGCCAAAAAAGTGTGTAGCTAAAAGGAACTCTTACACTATTAAAACCAAGGTCTTTAAGGTCTGCAATGGTTTGCTCTGTCACATAGTTTGCACGCCATTGGTGCTCGAACTCAAGGGCTTGTGACTTACTGCCAAAAGCTTGCTCTAGTTCGTTTAAAAACTGTGTATGGGGGCGGTACTCATAGTCACCCATCATTAAGTAACCTTCCCACAGGAGCCAGTTACCTAGATTGATGCCGCTGAAAAAAAGAGGGTCACCATGTTCATCAATAATGTGTGTTCCATGTGTCGCGACAAATGAAGCTTGTGGTTGAATAGCTTGATCTTCGCCTGCACAGCCGTAACTATAGATTGCAAATGCATATAATAATGCTGTTTTAAATGAATATAGCTTCACGGCATAATCTCTCTATTCCATGCTTGAGCGCACTTTTTAAAGGGTATCCTTAATAGTGTATAAGACTGGTTTTACATGGAGTGTAGAGAATTGGTTACGAACTACATTACTTTTGGTCATAATATTTTAGTTACAATAGCCAATTCTGTCTTTGAGCCCATTATTCAATGCTGGCAATATACGCTTTTAACGAAAAGGATGATTATTATGTCCTTTAAGTAGATGTATACATAAAGAGGGAAGTATCATGGTTGCATGTGGCGATTTTTCATTTTCAGCTCAAAATATTAATAAAGCTTCAGGTTTTACAGATAAAGCAGGCTGTCGTGATCAAATAACAAAAGGCTACCTTATAGAGCTTGTTGATTGTAAAGAGCCTGTTGTAAAGACTAATGCGACTGGTCGTTCATTATCTTTTCCAACAGATAAATCACCTATCTATATGGCTATTTGCCAAGCCTGTGCAGCACCTGTAAAAGGGAATTACTACCAATATACGCATGATGCACAAATGAGTGAAGAAAGTTTTTCTGGCTTGCGTTCCTTCAAATAATAAGGCTTGTCGCACGGCACGTGGGGTTATTACCCCACGAAAAATTTATAAGAGAGACGAACTAAAGAAAATAAGAGTGCCCACCACATCAGTGACCGGAATAGTGTCTGGTTAATTCTATTTAAAAGATATACCCCTGTTTGAGTGGCGATTAATGCAATAATGCTAAGGCTTAGGATCAACCAAATTGAATCCATAAATGCAAAACCCATTGCAATGTAAGCCATGATTTTAGATGTATGTGTCATTAATGCCATGCAAGACTTATTAACGACAATTTCTTCTTTCGTCAAATCATCTCGATAAAAAAAAGACCCGAGTAATGGGTCAACAGCACCAATTAAAATCCCAAAAAATCCAGTAATAACCCCAACCCAAAAGTAGTTACCATGTCTAATTTTTATATCTGGAATTTTACTGGGCTTAAATAGTGTATATGCCAATAAAATAATCAATAGCAAAAAAGGGATAGTCTGGCTTGGTTTGTAGACTGTCATCACTAATGCAATGGCTACTGACCCTAGAATCGCGCCAAACATAAATGGTAGACACATAATCCAAAGGATATGGCGTCGTAATAACCATGTGCGCGCACCTGTACACCAGAGCTGGATTGCACCATGTATTGGTATAAGCGGGGAGAGAGGAATAAAAATATTCATGCCTGTCAGCATAAGAATGCCGCCAGCCATCCCTGTTACAGCGCTGATTAAGGCGCTGCCAAAAACAATGAATGCTAAACAGGTAAATGAAACGAGAGATACATCGCCAATATCCATAAAATAAATCCTTAGTTAGAGTTATCTTAGGGGAATAAGCGCGATGTATCCATTCAATTTATATGCTTGGTGTTGGGATAGGCTTTCCTGTGTAATTCTCTTCGTCAGTTGGAGGTGAGTTATAAAGCTTGTTAACGTAGTCCTTGTCATCTTTAAGATGAGGGAATGCCTCTAATAGTTTTTCATTGTATTCATTTCGAACATAGTCCTGAAGTTCTTCCATTTGAGCAATTGTCATCTTTAAGCGGTAGTCTTTACCAATAAATTGAGGGTCTTTTTTCTCTGCAGTACCAAACTGTTTATACTTTTGTGTGGCAAGTAGTGGGTTTGTTTCTGTTACTACACCAGTTCTAAAACCAAGATTCGACATTGGCAGCGTATGTAAAATCGTATGCCCAGTTTTATCATAGGCTGCATGTTGATATGACGCTCTCATTGGGATTTGAGACGAGAATGTCTGGAAGTTTGAGCCTGGCATAAACACATTATAGAGTTTTTGCATGACGTAATAGCCAAAGAGCGTGTGGTGTTGGTAGAAAAGATTACCTTGTGCTCGCTTATCTTTATCACTTGCATCTTCTTCTAAATCTTCAAGAATTCGCTTAGGTGTGTTTTGGAGTTGTAAATCAGAGCCTACAGTTGATTTATAGATCATGTTTTTTCTTTCATCAGCTGAAAGAGGTTTTGTGCCAAAGCAGTCACGTGAGATTGAGAAACCGCCACCATCACGAATTATATAATTTTCAATACTGCCATTTTTAACACTCACAAGCAGGTTTTGAGAATGAGGCTCAATAGAAATACCATGTTTAAGCAGGTGAATCGCACTGTTAATGTAATGATCTATTAATTGATCTTTAAAATAATCCACAAGGGTTTTGTTTTTATTTTCAGGTCTGTTTAACCAGTTTCGAGCCAGTGTATGTACAAGGGGTTCATGGCCTCCGAGCACTGACATCAATGCAGACATGCTGATCACTTCACTTTGTTGCGGTTTGTTGTTGCTAAATGGAAACTCTCGTACCAGCATCGAAAGAGGGAATACATCTTTTAGGCTCATGTGATCAGGGTAGCGTGGAATAATACCGGCTGTTTCTTTGAGTATTTGCATGCCTTGTTTTCCATCGAAAGACTTCATGGCTTTTTCAAAAAGCTCTGAAGCTTCGATGCTAGAAAAGACTTCTTCATGCCACAGCTTTTTGCCAACATTACCCCAAGTTGTACCATCAACACCGATTTTTATCGTGATAGGTTTATGTGTGTCACCTAGTGTTGCTTGCTTCTCTAATGCGACAACTAAGGATCTGTATGATGATGTTGGTGTGGCAATAAAAGGCGAGTTTTCAGCTTTTACTAATTTATAGCTGCCTTTTGGTAACTGTTGTTGCATTGCTTCAATCACTTTCTTTGGTGCTTTCATAGTGGCGGGATGAAGTGGAATGCACACATAAAGCTCACCTTTATGTTCTTTTTTCATCATCTCTGGAATATGGCCAAGGCCAAGTGTTACAACATCTTTTGCTTTTACCATAATATAGGGTAATTGAAATTGAACTCTTTTTTCAGGAAGAAACTTAGGATCAAAGCTTTCTACAAAAGTACCAGGTGTCCAATGATTGCCTTGCTTAACATGCAGTGCTTGCTCTGTATGTATATGATGTAATCCTTGCAGCCCTGCAACTTCATGCCAGAAGTCAGCATCGAATGGAACAGGTTCTGCAGCTGAAAAAATGGAACTTAAACTAAAAGAAACATTTTTAAGGTTTTCTGTAATTGGGGAGAAATGTTCAAGAATCTTTTTTTGGTATGGGTCAATAATAGACTTTTGAGCCTTGGCAAATGTTCTTGAACGTGGTGCAGGTACAGGTTCAATACTATTCCAAGTGGCGCTTTTTTTTAAATGCGGGTTAAAGTTTAATGGAAGTGTAGGGGCTTTAACGAGACTTGTAGCAGAAGGCATAATAACTATTCACTCAGACTAATAACAAAAAAATAAAAGTGATATTAGCATTTAAAGATGAATTATTGCTTATTGCGTTACAGTCTTTATATTTGTTTTTCGTTTATCTTTAATTGAAATATAAATGAGTTAAAGTGTTAATATATACCCATAGCGTTAAAGATTTAGGTGTAAAAGGCGCCTCATGAAATTGCTCAGCAAGGCGTGACAACGCAGCATAGCTATTCTATGCAAGGCGGAACAACACAGCTGAGCGATTTCGTGTGGTGAAGGTGACACATAAATCTCTAACGCTATGGGTATATAATGGTTTTGAGCCAATTTATGCTATTTAAGGCAAACAGCAAAGCTCTCTTTTGGCTTTTTTTGTCAGTTTTTTAATTTCTGACTCGCGTTTGGAGGCTGTGCTTCTATCAGGGTACATCTCTAAGTGAATGATTTTAAGTGGTAAACGGCTACGAGTGTATTTAGCACCAGTGCCTTTTTTATGTTGCATAAAGCGGCGAGCGATATTATTGGTAATACCTGTGTAGAGGCTTGTATCACCGCATTCAAGAATATAGACCAGCCATTGTTCCGTAGACATTGATAGTGTTAATACCTTACTTATTCCTCTAGCTTCATACCTTGAATAAGATGCTTTGTAAAAGTAAATGTGTGTTTTACATGTTCATCAGCCAAAATTTGGCCATCTAAGTTTTTAACGATTTGGTTAACAGTTACGGTGATTTCATTTTCATTCATCGCTTCAAAATCAATGGGAACAACTTTTGGGTTTATTTCATGCCATTGTTCTTGCCAATAGGCTTGAATTTCTTGGTGACCTTGCACAAAACCACCTTTAAATGCACGAGGCCAGGTTACGTTAGGCATCATTAATTCAAGTGCAGATGCAATATCTCTTTTATTAAAGGCATTATAGGCCTTTTTTAGTATTTTGACATAGTTATCAATGCTTTGATTGGTATCCATTGTGTCTTTTCCTCATACTGGTTCTAGTGTTGTAGACCTTGAAATACATATGTGCATATGTATATACTTTAAGGTATATATGTGCGTATGTAAATGTCAAGTTTTTTGTTTGAAGAGAGTGAACTGATTCTGAGGGAGAGGTCAAAATGGAGCAAAATGTATTATTAACACCAGGGCATTTGATAAGCCTTGCTGCAAGACGCTTTGCAAAACTAAGTGAGAATAGGTTAAAGCCATTAGGATTTGGGGTTGGTCAGATACCTGTACTGGTTGCTTTACAGCAAGGTCATGCACAAACACAGCGCGAGCTTGCCACATTTGTCAAAGTGGAGCAGCCTCCTATGGCGCAAATGCTCACGCGGATGGAGCGAGATGATTTAATTATTCGTACACCTGATCCGCTAGATAAACGCAGTAGTCATATTCAATTAACTCAAAATGCACAGCAGAAATTACCTCATGCTATTGATGTACTGTTTCAAGGCAATAAAGAAGCATTAAAAGGGTTTTCTACGGAAGAAAAACTGCAGTTAACCAACCTTTTAACACGGTTAATTGCAAATTTAGATGAACTGTAATAAGGTCTAAGAGTCGTACATAAACAAACATTATTTGTTTTAAAAAATTAAAGTGGAGAGGCTATGAAAATTGCATTTTTTGGTTCAAAACGATATGACCAACGATTTTTTGATGAAGCTAATTCAAAGCATAATTTTGAAATCCACTATTTTGAATCTCATTTAAATGAGCAAACAGCACCACTTGCTCAAGGTCACGATGTGGTTTGCGCATTTGTGAACGATACACTGAGTAGCTCTGTTCTCAAGTCATTGTCGGAAAATGGCATTAAACATGTAGCAATGCGCTGTGCAGGCTATAATAATATTGATCTTGATGTTGCATCTTCCTTAGAAATTCTTGTATCCCGTGTGCCAGCTTATTCGCCACATGCAGTAGCAGAACATACAATAGCACTCTTATTAGCATTAAATCGTAAAGTTCATCGTGCCTATAATCGTGTACGTGAAGGCAATTTTGCTTTGGATGGTTTGCTTGGTTTTGATCTTTATGGTTTAACCGCTGGTGTTATAGGGACTGGAAAAATTGGTGTTAATGTCGCTCGTATTTTAAAAGGCTTCGGTTGTAATGTGATTGTGAGTGATCCATACCCAAACGCTGAGTGTGAAGCGATGGGTGTTAAAAATGTCGATCTGAACGAATTATTTCAAGCGTCTGATATTGTGACATTGCACTGCCCATTAACAAAGGACAGCCATCATTTAATTGATGCGGCAGCCTTAAGCCAAATGAAAGATGGTGTGACGCTTTTAAATACAAGTCGTGGTGCTTTGATTGATACGCAAGCAGTTGTGAATGGGCTTAAGTCTGGCAAAGTCGGTTATCTCGGGTTAGATGTGTATGAAGAAGAGGGTGATCTGTTCTTTGAAGATCATTCGGGTAAGGTTATACAAGATGATTTATTTGCTCGATTAAATACATTTCCAAATGTATTAATCACAGGGCACCAAGCTTTCTTTACGCGTGAAGCCCTACAAAATATTGCCCACACAACCTTGGGCAATATTGCTGAGTTTGAAGAGAAAGGTAAGTGCAATAATAGCGTCTAATCCAATCTATACTGGCATTGGGAGTGAATTAATTTGAATATGATTGACACCCATGCTTTTCATTTTATTCTCAACTTCTGCTTTTGATAAGCTTCTATTATTTCCATCAACAAATAAAGGCTTTACTTCTTTTTGCCTATTCACTGCTGTTAAATCATCCTGCTTAAACTGCAGCATTTCATGATAGACCTGATTAGCCAAGCTCTTAGAGAAACTATAAGTTTGACTGGATTCAGTGCTGAGTGGGTATGCCCAGTCGTAATCTGGTGATATTGGTTGGGGGTTCGCTGCATTTGAATTCTTATGGAGTTTGTCCATACGATTTTGATAGGTAGTAAGTTCTTTTTCAGCATCATTATCAACAAGATATATATACTTACTTTGTTGGCCTGGAAATGCATTTTGTGGTGCCAGCTGTAGAGTTATAGGCCCATTGAATTTAATACTTTGAGCCCACTCTTGAATCAAGACAGGCTTTGTATTGTTGATGGAGGGATCAAGAATATACAGCTGGTTATCATCTCCAATTAATGCAGACGATATATGGTATTGCCATTCAACGTTCTTAAACCCACCACGAGAAGCACTTAAGGGCTGATCCGATTTAATAAGCAGAGACAATGGCGTAGCACCTAGAGATTCCAGACGATTATTGATTGCCCAAGTCCGGTACTGACAGCCTGTAGGTGCGTAATCTTTCTCGATTTTATGCATTGCTTGAGGTGATAAACTTGAAACTCCTGTAGAGGTGCTAGATTTGATTTGGCCTTTGATAAAGCTTTGAACCATGACTGCCTTTCCAAGAGTCTGTGCTAATGCTTGCCCATTAATCCCTAAAATAGTGTGCAATCTGTTTGCTGATTGAGCGCTATTCATTGAACGAAGCTCTGCAGTTATTGTCTTAATGCTTGATTTTACAGGCTTAATTTCTGAAAGCGGTGAAAATGTTGCTTCAAAGCTTGGGGATAGGTGTCTATCAAAAAGTGGAATTGTTGTATCAGTTGCTTTCATGTTCAAGTACTTCTGCTATCAAGGCCATTCTTAAGGTTGTGGTTCTGGCTATATTTTAACCATGTTAAAGCCGTGGACAATCTTTTGTAACAGAAGTTCTGACAAGGCTAGAATCAATGTTTTAATGTTTGCCCTATATGCAAAGGGTTATATACCCATAGCGTTTGTTTTCATTTGCTTTTCTTTCTTTTTTAAAAGAAGTTGATTTTATGATAAAAAATATCTGTGCTTTTACCCTTATTTCTATTCCTTTATTTGTGATGGGTGTTTTTCTTGGTAAAAATGATCTACTACCAGAACAAGTCTTGTCTTTGCAGTTGTCCGATGTGAAATCAGAGACTGCTCATGTAGAGCCAGAAGGTCGCAATCGTGAATGGCTGCTCGAAATTTTTGAGGATTTTAGCCCTAAAGCAGATGTTGCCTTTGTTGGGGATAGTATTACCGATGGTGTTCGCTGGAATGAGTTTTTTCCAAATGTACGTGTCATTAACCGTGGTATTAGTAATGATAAAACTGCGGATATTTTGCTTCGTTTAGACTCTATAGAATCAGCTCACCCTAATAAAGCTTTTATTATGGTTGGTATTAACGATATTAATAACGATGTCCCTTTAAAAGATATTCTTGCTAATTATGAAAAAATTGCACAGAGTTTATCTGATGCTGGTTCAGAGGTGTATATTCAGTCAACCATTCAGTGCAATGCAGATCTGTGTGGTGATAGAGCAGTTGCTACTGTGAATAAGCTTAATGTCGGTTTGAAGCAAATTGCAAAAAAATATGAATACAATTTCGTTGATTTAGGTGAACTTTCAAGTGTGGATGGTTTAGATCGACGTTTTACTATTGATGGTGTTCATTTAGGGCTTGAAGGGTATCGTTATTGGACTCGCCAAATAACACCCCTCGTGAGTGAAGATATTGCGCTTTTAGATTAATCTGAAATCATATCAATATAGCTTCGAGCAGCTTGGCGTACTTCTGAGCTGCTATGATGATCTCGCAATTCAACTAAATTCCAGTCGTCAACTCTCCCTTTATTAATCCGTGAAATGAGCTCTTTTGCTGCAGGTTTATTAATCCCAGGATTCGCATTATTGCTTGAAGTCATAACTCCATCTAAGGTGAGCGCCTTTAGATAGCTTTTCATTGCCTCTTTATCATAAGGTTCTCGACAAGTAGAACAGGTGAGCTCGTTTTGCTGACACTCTGCATGGACTGGATGAATTTTAGTAAGGTTTGATGCTTTTGAGGTATCAACATCATGAGATATGATCACGTCTTTTCGTTCATAGTCTTCAAAACAAATTGGACACTGTATGTTTGATTTACTCAGTTGTGAAGCTAGAGTGCTGGAGACTGACAGGTGCATTTTTTTAATCCTACAATTATTTAAAATGCTATTGTCACTAATTAGGATTAACCTTGCCTGATCTGATGGACTTTTTATGTACATTTAATACTTGATAATTCGATATGTTATTATCAAGTATTCGAATTACTATGCTTGCAGCAGAGGTGCTTCTGTTGAACCAACCGTAAACACCTCTGTTTCTTTAACCATTAAATTGATCTGGGTGTGGTCCTGCACGCAAATCTTTATTTAAAGAGTCCATTAAAGCCATATCTTCATCTTCAAGATGAAAATTAAATACATCGAAGTTAGAGCGTATCCGTTCAGGTGTTACAGATTTTGGAATGGCGCTGCAGCCATTTTGCATGTGCCATCTCAACATAACTTGAACAGGTGTACGATCATACTTCTCGCTTATTTGCATAATGGTTTTATCTTTAAGCACATTCAGTTCAGAGCCATCACTTCGCTCAACCATACCGCCAATAGGCGACCAAGCCTGAGTAATGATCTCTCGCTCGTTGTTTACCTTGAGCATCTCTTTTTGCGAAAAGTAAGGGTGGACTTCAATTTGATTGAGGACAGGTGTTAGTTTGACGTGCTTTTGAAGTTCATCAAGCTGTATTTGCGTGAAGTTAGATACACCAAGTGATCGTATTTTGCCTTCTTTAACGGCTTTCTCAAGAGTTTGATAAGCTTTTATAGTTCTGTCGAACTGTTTTGGGTTTGGCCAATGAAGTAAGTAAAGGTCTACATAATCTGTTTTTAATTTTTTAAGTGATGTGTTGAGTGCGGTCACTGGATCTTGGTAGTCTGGCATCCAAATTTTGGTTGTGAGAAAAATATCTTCACGGCCAACATCGGATTCTTGAATAGCTTGGCCAACTTCGGCTTCATTGCCATATATTGCCGCCGTGTCGATGAGGCGGTAACCTGTATCCAAAGCAACTTTGATTGCTTTTACGGCTTCATCACCTCTGGCTTTATAAACACCAAGACCAATACTCGGCATAGTTCTGTCGTTGTTAAATGTGACTGTTTCAAAACGCATTGTGGCCTCCTTATGTCAATTTTATTAGAGTCACATAGATGAGATCACAGGGATGTAAACGTTTTAATGCTGACTGATCTTGAGTGTATTTTGTACAGATCAATTCAGGCTCTCACCTCTATAATAGGCGTAGACACGAATGTATTTTTTTAGGTTTGGAGCCCTTGAGAAATGGATATAATAATACGCCCTATGGATAGAGCAGATTTGCAGGCTGCAAGTATCGTTCATGAACAAGCCTTTAGTCGACAGAAACTTTCTTTTGAATGGCTTGAATGTAATTTAAATGGTTATCCGCGTTTTTTCAGTTATGTTGCTGAATATAATACGTCGATTATTGGCTATATTCACTGGGGCCAAAAAAGCGGGTTTCGCAAAGAGGTTGTACTTGAGCTTGAACAAATAGCTGTTTTGCCAGTATTGCAGAGCAAAGGTGTAGGACGACAGCTTATTCGAGACTCGTTACCCCTTGTAGAGAGAACCTTGGCCCGTCGCCAAGCAAGTATAAAGCACATTATGGTCACGACTAGAGCTGATAATAAAGCACAGCAGCTGTATAAATCAGAGCTAGGTGCTGAGGTAGAAGCAAAGTTGACAAACCTTTATTCAGCCGATGAAGTTGTCATGGTTGCAAGACATTACTCAAGAGAATCCTATGAAGTATAAATTATGTTTTTTAGTTATTGCATCTTTATTGGCGGGATGCGCTAATGCGGAAAATACCGCAGACGATTTAGTGGATGCAGCGATTGAGCGTACGCAGCATGAAGTGCGTTACGATCCTGCCTATATGAAAATAAATTATCCAAATGGTGATGTACCCGCTGGAACAGGTGTTTGTACAGATGTTGTTATTCGTTCCTATAGAGCTTTAGGGATTGATTTGCAGCAGCTTGTTCATGAAGATATGAAAGCCCATTTTAATGAATACCCTTCAAAGCGCATTTGGGGCATGAAAAACACCGATACGAATATTGATCATCGGCGTGTGCCTAATCTGCAAACGTTTTTCACACGTCATGGTGAATCTTTACCTATCTCAGAGGAATCTGCTGATTTTAAACCAGGCGATATTGTGACTTGGGTTCTTGCAGGGCATTTACCGCATATTGGTATCGTCACTGATCAAATTAACTCACAAACACAGCATCCTCTTATTGTGCATAATATAGGTGCAGGGCCTGTACTAGAGGATATGCTTTTTAATTATCCAATAACTGGGCATTATCGTTACCTACAACCAACTCATTAAGAAAACATTATGGCTGCTGAAATTGAACGCAAATTTCTTGTTGATCAAAATTTATTACCTGACTTTGGCGAAGGTACACTTATTTCGCAAGGCTACATTGATACCACCACGAAGAATGTTGTGCGCGCAAGAGTGAAGGGCGACAATGGTTTCTTAACCTTAAAAGGTGAGAGCCATGGCGCAACATGTGCAGAATTTGAATATGAAATCCCTAAAGCAGATGCATTAAATATTATTGCAACAATGTGTGCTGGGAAAACTGTTGAAAAAATTCGCTATGAATACCCTTTAGGAAAACATGTCTGGGAAGTGGATGTTTTTAGCGGCCGCAACCAGGGTTTAATCGTGGCTGAAATTGAGCTCGCATCTGAAGATGAAACTTTTGAAAAACCAGAGTGGATTGCTGAAGAGGTTACAGGCCAAGCAAAATATTTTAATGCTTGTTTATTGAATATGCCTTATTTAGAGTGGTAAAGCACTCTGTGGCTTTGAGCCCTTAAATAAAGAGATGGTTTAGTGGCGTTATAACACTTTTATTTATGGGCTTTAATACACTAAATGTTTCAATTATTCGCCTGCTCTGGGCGGTTTAGCTGCCAAAAAGGCACGAAAAATGTGAAATTGTTCACACTTTTCGGGTTTATTCTCCTTTTGAATTGTATGGGTATGGCTAGATGCTATGCTTTAAATATAAGGATAAAAAAGGAGATAAACATGAAAAAAATACTTGTTATTGCTGCATTAGGATTTGTTTCAGCTAATCTCTACTCAGAACAAGCATCAGTTCAATTTGATCAACATCTTGATTTCCAATCCTTCGAAACTGCATATGAGAAGCATGTTGCTCCATCATTACAGCCATACGCTGAAATGGGCGACGAATACATGCAAGTGGTTTCAGAAAAAACAGCTGCATTTTCTAAATTTAAAGATGATGTTGTAGCTCTTTATAATCAATCATTTACAGAGAAAGCTGAAGAGCCCTTAGATCAGTATGCAATGGTTTGGCATAATGAAAGCCAATCATTCATCAAAACAAAGCTCCAATAATCAATAAGATAGAGTTGCAATAGTTCTTTTATTAGAAGCATTACTGCCGTAAAATATGTCTAAGTTGTTGAAAATTAAGGCTTAGGACGCGAAAGGGATGCTTATGAACAAAGTTGTTATTGTAACAGGTGGGAGCCGGGGTATTGGTGCGGCAACATCTTTACTCCTGGCTCAACAAGGCTATCGAGTCTGCGTAAATTATCGAACACGCCAGCAGGATGCAGAGGCTATCGTTTCTCAAATCGATCAGGCTGGCGGTATTGCACTCTCTTATCAAGCAGATGTGACTGATCCTAATCAAGTGGATCAACTCTTTAATCGTACTCGCGAGATTTTTGGTGAAGTCACCCATCTTGTCAATAATGCTGGTATTCTTTTCCCTCAGTCTCAATTAAAAGATATTTCCCTAGAACGCTTCCAAACCATGATGAATGGGAATTTGATGAGTTGTTTTTTATGCTGCAAAACTTTTATTCATCAAAATACCCTTGGTGGTGCCATCGTTAATGTGTCTTCAATTGCTGCGCGAACTGGTTCACCATTTGAATATGTTGACTATGCCTCTACAAAAGGTGCTATGGATTCCCTCACTAAAGGCTTATCTCTTGAACTGACCAAAGATAATATTCGAGTTAATGCTGTTCGACCAGGTTTTATTCATACAGATATTCATGCCGATGGCGGTGAGCCTAATCGTGTTGAGTGGCTTGCACCGCAAATCCCAATGAAGCGGGGCGGTGATCCAGCTGAAGTTGCGCAGTCTATTGCATGGCTATTATCCGATGAAGCGTCTTATGTCACGGGCAGCTTTGTTGATATTGCTGGTGGACGCTAAAGTCTATGAGCGGCCCTGTATCTTGTGGTAGTATTCTTGGTTTCTTAAAACAAGATGCAAGATGGAACGAGCTCAATTATGTCATATGAATTTCAATACCGTGAGTATGCAGAAGCCCTTTATGATGCTTTGGTCGAAGATGCTTTTTATATCACTATGGAGCAGTCCATTGCTGACTCTCAAGAGGCAAAAGAAGGGCTGCTGAAATACCTTGACTATTCCATGGTTGAAAGTGCCCAATATGGCGAGCTTCTTTTGCCAGAAGGTGACAAAATTGGCTGTTCTATCTGGTCTAAACCTATAACGCCTGAGCAAAGTGCAGCGAAGAGTAAAGCTAAAAAAGAGTTTCTTTTAAAGCATATGGGGCAAAACTCTCTCGATACCTATAATGCTATTGTTGGTTCTATGTCTGCTTGCACGGAAGGGCTAGTAAGTGATGATGATTGGTATCTGTCTATTCTTGGTCTTCTGCCTGAATATCAGGGGCAAGGTCTTGGTTCTAGTTTAGTGATGCCAGTGCTTAAAGAAGCTGATCGTTTAGGTGTTGCCAGCTATATTGAGACATTTACACCACGGAATAAAACATTCTATCAGCGACTTGGTTATGTTGAAATTGGTGCTTTTAAGGAGCCTACAACAAAAACTGAATTTGCAGTGATGCGTCGTGAACCACAAAAAAGTAAGGGCTAAGCCTGTGCCTGCAATTGCTTTTTTTGATTTTGATGGGACAACCACCCATGAAGAGATGTTTACACCATTTATTAAATATGCAGCCCCTAAGCATCGATTACTGTTAGGCCGTTTGTGCTTAGCTTCAACGATTATTCGCTATAAGCATTTTAATATGCCAGCTCATCTCGTGAGACCAAAAGTAGCTGGCTATGCCTTTAAGGGTTTAGATGAAGAAACCCTAAAACAAAAAGGCAAAGATTTCAGTATTTCTGTTATTCCTGAGTTTGTGCGCACGAATGCTTTAGAGCGTATGCAGTGGCATAAAGATCGTGGCGATAGAGTCGTTCTGGTTTCAGCATCCTTATCTTTGTACCTTAAACCTTGGTGTGATTTGCAAGGCATTGAGCTTTTATCGTCTGATCTTGAATTTAACAATAATAAAGCAACTGGTCGATATGCCACGCCAGATTGCAGCTCTGAAGAAAAAGTCAACAGAATTAAAGCGCAATATAAACTCTCTGAGTATGATGCGGTCTATGCTTACGGCGATACGCCTGAAGATTATGCCATGTTAAATATTGCTGATTATAAATCCTATCAATGGTCGGAAATGGAATAGGGAATACCATGCCACACTGTATTATTGAGCACTCATCAAATCTTGATCCTTTTGCTTTAAATGAGCTCGTTTTTACTGCTGCCCATGAATCAGCCCTTTCAAGGTGAAAATTTAAGCATTTAACAGCCTCGCAGTA
>CEUY01206168.1_pt1 | contig 18762 bp, 19 predicted proteins | sample 361481 | NCBI WGS metagenome assembly CEUY01 (sample SAMEA2622737, study PRJEB7988) | marine metagenome | isolation source: saline water (ENVO:00002010), including
TTATTAAATGATTATTTAGGATCTGTTGAATCTAGTAATGAACCAGGAATTGCTCAAAAAATTTATGATGCCTTTACACTTGGAAGAGCAGCTATAGTTGCCAAAGATTATGAATTACGTGATCAACAAGCGGCAATAATAAAAGTTGAATTATCTAAAGTTATCGGTTATAAGACAGCTTATTATTTAAGAAGTGCTGGGGATCATATAACTGCAGGAAACATGGCTTCAGCTTTTCATTCTCTTTCTGAAGGTTATGGATATGTATTTAGTATGCAATATACCCAGAAAGAAGATGGGTCACCATATATGACATATGATGAGGTTAATACAATGCTGGAAGCTCTTGATGCAGGGAATGGGTTTTGGGATAGAACTGAAGCTGAGTTAGACACTATGGCTGATCAGGTAGATGCCTCTTCAGGACTTGGACAGTAAAATAATATATCATCAAAAAACAAAACTAATTGTCTTAAGACAATTAGTTTTGTTTTAAACATATCATGAAACAAAGAGTTTTTCTTATTGTTTTTATTCTTTATTTATCATGCTCTAAGAGCTCTGAAAATGTTGATGAGGTTGAACAGGTAAATACCGAACAAACAATACAAGGAAATCAAACTACCTCTGAAACTACATCAACAACTGTAGGTACTTCAACTGCACCATCGCCTGCCCCTACTTTTGATAGGGAGTCAATGCTTATTTTTTGGGCAGACAGTATAATAGTTCCGGCATATCAAAATTTTAACACAGATTTGCTGATTTTAAGTGAATCAGTTAATGCATTTGCAAGTAATCCTTCAGAAGTGAATCTGGATTTAGTTAGGAGCAATTGGATTACATCATACAAATCTTGGCAACATATAGAGATGTTTAATATTGGCATGGCAGAAGAAATATTTTATATAAATAGGATGAATGTATATCCTTTGAATGTAAGTAGAGTTGAAAATAATATTTCATCTAGTGATTTTGAAATTGAACATCCAAATGATTATCCTGCCCAAGGGTTTCCAGCATTAGATTATCTTCTCTTTGGTATCGGATCTAATGATTCTGAAATTTTAGAAAAATTTAATTCAGAAAACAGTAGTTATTTGATGTATCTAGTTATAATTACAAATAAGATGGTAGAACTTACTAATATTGTTATTAATGATTGGCCCTCATATAGGGATGTGTTTATAGCTTCAACTGAAAACACAGCCACTTCTAGTATCAATAAACTAACAAATGATTTTATCTATTATTATGAGAAAGGATTTAGAGCAAATAAAATTGGAATACCTGCTGGAGTATTTTCTGCTGATGAATTACCTGAATTAGTTGAAGCTTATTATAAAAAAGACATCTCTAAAACTCTTGCTTTAGAAGCTATAAATGCTATATCTGCATTTTTTAAAGGGCAAGCTTATAATGATGAAAATACTACAGGAAATAGCTTCAAAACATATTTAGAGTTTTTGCAAACAACCAAAGATGGTAACCCTTTAGGTCAGCTAATTATTGATCAATTTGAAATTGCAAAAAATAGTATAAACGAATTAAATGATGACTTTACCATTCAAATTCAAAATGATAATCTCCAAATGCTTTTAACATATGACCATATTCAAGTAGCAGTGGTATTGATGAAAGTAGACATGCTACAAGCATTAAATATAAATGTTGATTATATTGACGCTGATGGAGATTAATTATTAATTTTCTCCTATGTTTTGGTTTAATAATAATGTTTTATAGAATAAAAAATTACTATAGTAAAAGTGCTGATCCAGCACCGCTAGTTGTATTTAGAATTTTTTTTGGAATAATGATGCTAATTAGCATTATAAGATTCTGGAATAATGGCTGGATAAAATCACTTTATATTGATCCAGGGTTTCATTTCACTTATTATGGGTTTGGATGGGTTAAAGACTTTGGAGAATACACTTATTTACTTTTTCTTATATGCGCAATATCCTCTTTATTGGTTGCTATAGGGTATAGGTATAGAATTTCAATAATTATCTTTTTCCTTTCATTTACTTATATAGAATTAATTGATAAAACAACGTATCTTAATCATTATTATTTTATTAGTGTTTTATCATTTCTAATGTGTTTTTTGCCTTTAAATGCTAAATTCTCATTAGATAATTATATAAAAAACAGGAGCTATAAAACGGTTCCTAAATGGACAGTTGATAGCATAAAACTATTACTTTTCATTATTTACTTTTATGCGGGGATTGCTAAAATTAACTCTGATTGGTTATTAAATGCTATGCCATTATCAATATGGCTCCCTTCAAAATATGACCTTCCTGTTATTGGTGAAAGCTTTATGCAATATGAGTGGGTTCACTTTTTAATGAGCTGGGGAGGAATGTTTTATGATTTGTTAATTCCATTTCTTTTGCTTTACAAGAGAACAAGAGTATTTGGATTTATTTTGGTTGTTTTTTTTCACTCATTCACCAAAATACTCTTTCCAATTGGCATGTTCCCATATATTATGATAATTTGCTCGTTGATATTTTTTGATACAAAGACGCATAAAAAAATAATAAGTTTGTTTAAAATAGTTACAAACTATTTAAATAATAAAGTCTTAATAAAAAGAAAAATACATAATACTCGAGAATTCCTTAGGCTTAGAAAATATAATGCATTAATTATAGTTCTCTTTTTTATTTTCCAAATAATCTTCCCATTTAGATATTTTGTTTACCCTGGCGAGCTTTTTTGGAATGAGCAAGGTTATAGATTTTCATGGAGAGTTATGTTAATAGAGAAAAGGGGCTATTCTAATTTTAAAATAGTTGATAGTGTCAGTAAAAAGTTTTTTTATGTTCAAAACGAAGATTTTCTAACTGATTATCAGAATAAGCAAATGAGTTTTCAGCCTGATTTTATTTTACAATACGCCCATTATTTAGGAGATCATTTCTCAAAACAGGGGCACAAGAATATCCAAGTATTTGTAGATAGTCATGTTGCTTTAAACGGTAGGGATAGTAAAAGATTTATAGACCCAAATACTGATTTATATAATCAAACTGAATCATTCAAACATAAAAATTGGATATTACCTTTAAAAGATGAGATCAAAGGGTTTTAAAATATTTATTTTCTTTTTTTTCTTAAACTATATTACTGCTCTTTCACAGAATATTATAAAAGGAAAAATCATATCGTCTGATAAAGACTTTCAGAATGATATAGTAGAAATATATGATAATAAAAATGGTTTTGTAAAGACGGTAAAAATGGGAGAAGTTTTTGAAATAATTATTGATTACAAATCTGATATAACACTAGCTTTTGTAGCGGAGAATTATCCTATAATAGAAAAAAAAATTGAAACCATTGAAGAAAAATTACTAATTATATCGCTTCCTGCTAGATTAGAAAAATTATCTGAAGTTGTTATAGGAGCTAAAAAGAAAAGATTATTTCAATTAAGAAGACTAAAGGACTATGAAGGAACTTCAGTTTTTGCCGGAAAAAAAACAGAAGTAATTATATTGGATCAGTCTTTAGCTAATTTAGCAACGAATAATGCTAGACAAATATATAGTCAGATTCCTGGATTAAACATATATCAAAATGATGATGCAGGAATTCAGCTAAATATAGGAGGCAGAGGTCTTGATCCTAGTAGGACGTCTAATTTTAATACTCGTCAAAATGGATATGACATTAGTGCTGATGTATTAGGCTATCCAGAGAGTTATTATAGCCCACCCGCTGAAGCAATAGATGAAATTCAATTATTACGTGGGGCGGCATCATTACAGTATGGAACTCAATTCGGAGGCTTAGTGAATTTTATATTAAAATCAGCAAACAAGAATAAGCCGTTTGAACTTATTACTAGAAACACCTATGGATCGTTCAATTTATATACTAATTATACTAGTGTTAGTTTAAGTCAAAACAAATTAAAATCATTTGGGTTTGCTAATTATAAAAAAGGAGATGGGTTTAGAGAAAACTCGGAATTTAGTTCACTTAATTTATTTCTTAAAAATGAATATGAGATAAATCCAAAATCAATAATTAGTGCTGAAATCACATTATTAAAATATCTTGCAAAACAAGCCGGAGGATTAACTGATCAAATGTTTCAAGAAAATCCTTTTCAAAGTAATAGGTCCAGAAATTGGTTTGAGGTAGATTGGTTGCTTTATAATGTTCTATATAAACATGAATTTTCTAAAAAATCTACACTTTCAGCAAGTTTTTTTGGTCTTAATGCAAAAAGAAATGCTCTAGGGTTTAGAACTAATCGAGTTAGTCAAATAGACCCTTTTGAAGAAAGGGACTTAATCAAGGGAGAGTTTAACAATTTTGGTTTTGAGGTTAGAATATTAAATAATTCCAAAATATTTAATAAAAGATTAACCTGGGTGGTTGGAAGTAAATTTTATAAATCAAATAATACTTCTGAGCAGGGCCCAGGATCAAAGGACTCTGATGCTAATTTTGATTTACAAACACAAAATTTCCCTAACTATAATTTTCAGTCTACCTATAAATACCCCAATGAGAATCTTGCTTTTTTTGGAGAAAATATTTTTTATATAAATGATAAATTATCTATAACTCCAGGATTAAGATATGAATTTATAAAAACTGAAAGCGATGGGTTTTATAAAAAAACAAATCAGGATGGTGCTGGAAATGTAATATTTGATCAGACTATATATAGCAATGAAATTAGAAAAAGAAATTTTATTTTAGCTGGGTTAGGAGCTAGCTATAAGGTTAAAAATGATATTGAGTTTTATTTTAATATTTCTGAAAATTATAGATCAGTAACTTTTAATGATATTAGTATATTCAATCCTGCTTATATGATTAATCCCAATATAACTGATGAAACTGGATCAACAACAGATTTTGGCCTAAGAGGCATTTATAAGAACTTTTTGTCATATGACTTAAGTGCATTTGTTTTATCATATAATAATAGAATTGGATTTGTTCAAAGAGTCACTAGTGACGGAAATGTTAAAAGTGAAAGAGGAAATGTCGGAGACGCTAGAATTATTGGGTTTGAGACTTTAATAGATTTTAATTTTCGTAAATTTTTTAAACAAAAATTTTCAAACACATCTTTAAATTACTTTGTTAACTTTTCTTTTATAGAATCAGAGTATATTCGCTCTCAGGAATTAGGTGTAACTGGAAAAAAAGTTGAATTTATTCCTGATATTAATTTTAAAACAGGAGCAAAATTTGGATATAAAAATTTCTTTTTAAGTGCTCAATATTCTTTCTTGTCAGATCAATTCACAGATTCGTCAAATGCAGTTCAAAGCAATTTGAGTGGAGTAATTGGAATTATTCCAGCCTATGAGGTACTTGACATTTCAGCATCATTTTCATTTAAAAGGTTTAAATTCGAAACGGGTTCTAATAATGCATTAAATCAATATTTTTTTACAAGAAGAGCTACTGGATATCCGGGGCCAGGCATAATACCCGCGTCCCCTAAAACATTATATTTTACTATTCAATACAAACTATGACTTCTAAAAAAAAGAATATAATATTTTATGATGGTTTTTGTGTTTTTTGCAATAAGACAATCATGTGGGTAATAAAAAATGACAAAGTTAATCAATTTAGATTTTCTCATGTTGAAAGTGTTTTCTCTAAAAGCAGATCTTTCATTGTTACTACAAATGCAATATCTGTTTTAACAGAAAAAGGAGAATATCTTCAAAGTAGCAGAGCTGTCCTTTATTTGTTAAAAAAGATTAATAAACACAATTTTCTATTAGTTATTATTGAACGCTTTCCTGATAAAATTTTGAATTTTGTTTATAATTTAATTGCCAGGAATAGATATTTAATTTTTGGAAAATATGATAAATGTCATCTTCCTGACAAAAACTTAAAATCAAAATTTTTGCAATAACTTTTCTATATGATTCTTTATCCTAATCTGTTGTAATGCCCTTTTAACTTATATCTCCATTTATTTCTGCCAATTTTTTTATTTTAACAGATGTGCCAAGAGAAACGCCAGATAATTTGGCAGATCTTCTTATGCTTTCTCCTTTTTTTAGCTCTTTTAAGCACTTAGAATTTTTTTCTTTAGCTATAAATTGTTCATAGGTTAATTTAGGCTTATTTCCTCCATTTGATTTATATGCCCCCTTTTCTTTTGCAATTCTAATGCCCCTCATTTGTTTTTCTAATTTTTGCTCAAGCTCCTGCTCACTTAGACTGGCAATTAAATTCATAATGATAAGTATGATTTTATTTTTGCTCCCATCTTTATTTAATGTATGTAGTTTTTCTTTTTCAGATTTTATGTTTACTCCCATTTCAGTGAGTTCACTAATTGTACTTGTTATATCTAATGAGTTTTTTCCTAAACATTTTATTGAATTAACTAAAAGTGTATCAATTGTGTTATTTTCAGCCATAGAATATATGCTTTTAGCATTACTGCGATCTTTAAAACTTGTGTTACTCCTACATTTATCAATCACTTCTATATATTGAATTCCTTCAGAAGTGTGTTTTATTGTTTTTTTTGACTCTCTGTCATCTGTGTGGTTTATTCTAATATATTTAGCTGCCTTCATTTTTGTTTTTTACAAATATAATAAATTATAACGTATTGAAAATGAACTATAATATTGTTATAATTTTAATATGATATATAAATAAATAAATTAATAATAATAAATTATAACTAATTTAAAAATGAACTAATAATTTGTTCAGTTTTAATATTGTTATATATTATTACTATAGTTATAATATACTAATTTAAAAAAAAAACTAATTATAAACACCAAAATAATAATGATAAACCATATTAAGAACTCTTCCCAACCCCAACTATATAAAATCATTGCAAAAACATCATCTAAATTTATTCCTTCTATTTTTAAATAATAAATTATTGGAGATGGAAATATAAATACAAAACAAATTGTTCTTAATAATATTTTCCATTTTATTGGTAAGTATCCAAAAAATAAACTATTCATATACTGTTCAATTTATTAAATGTTTATATGCTTTGTCTGCCCACATCTTATACATTTTTTTACTAGGATGTAATGAATCTTTTGATAATAGATCTTGATTATATATTGCTTTTCTTGAAATTTCTGTAATGTCTATAAAAAATATGCCCTTTTTGAGACATATTTTTTTTATTATATCATTATAATTATTTATTTCAATTCCTATGTTGTTTCTTCCTGATTTTAATCCAAACGGAGTTATACCCCAATCTGGAATTGATAAAACAAATACATTTTCACTTTTTTTAGCAAAACTTATTGCTTTTATTAATAAAAAAGAAAATTCTTTTTCAAAATCAGTTATTGTTGAACGTTGATATTGATTATTTACCCCAATAAGTAATGAAACATAATCAAAATCTGAACTAAGATTTAATTTTCCAATAGAATCTATTAATTCTGAAGTGGTGAAACCCGTTTTTGCAATAATTTTAGTTTTTACATCTATTTTTAGATAGTCTTTTAACATATTGGACAGTTGAATTGGCCACCGGTTATTTTTGTTTAGGCCTTCTCCAATTGTATAACTATCTCCTAGCGCCAGGTATTTAATCTCCTTATTTTGCAAGGGCACTCCTTTAAAATTAGAGGGCGCAAAACTTAAAAAAGTAATAGTAAATAAATAAATTTTAAAAAAAAAATTATTTAAAAAGAGCATCTATTCTGTTTTTAAGCTCATGATCCAAGGCTGTTACTTTATTTTCAGAGTGTGTCCATAGTTCAAATGAAACTTTATTATATGTATTTATAATAGTAGGATGGTGATTGAGAATTTCGGACTCTTTAGCGACCTTATTTATAAATGAAACTGCTTCATTAAAGTCTTTGAATACAAATTCCTTTACTAGTTTATTATTTTCTGTTTTCCAACTTTTCATTTGTTATCATTTTGTTCCTGTTAATACTAAGGTGCCTGACCAGTTATCTTTTTCTCCTACTCTCCAGCTTTTGACATTTTTAAAGCCAGCAATTTTAAAAAAAGAGTTCCATTCTTTTTCTGATAACAGTTGCATAATTGATATACCACACTCTTCTGGCCAACAGTGAGAAGCTTTATTTTCTTTATAGTAATCTATGCCGATTATAATTCTACCACCTTGTTTCAACCAAAATCTATTTATATGTTTAATTAATTTTTCAGGATTTTGGAAGTAATAAAAGACCTCCATAGAATGAACTATATCTATTTTAATTTTCGGTTTCCATTTCATCAAATCACTATATATATATGTATTTTTTTTATCTAAATCTTTAGCCTTTTTTATCATATTTTTAGAACCATCTATTCCAATTGCTTTTTTGCAATTAGGGTTATTCCCAATAATCCTAACTGCCCAGCCATTTCCACATCCAGCATCAATAAAACTGAAATTATTTAAACCTTTTGTAGCAAAGTTTAGCATATGAGTAACAGAATTTTCATGACCTTTTTCCATGCCAATATCTCTGCCATTTTCAGCCCAATCACTAAATACTTCTATAGGCGCTCTTTTCATATTCTAAATGTAATAATTTATTCAGTTTTTTATAACTTATATGCCATGAATACTTTAACTACGATTTTAGGAGATAAATATGATTCTAATTTCCTTTCCTCACCTGAATCTTATTCAGAAATTTTAAATAAAGAAGGAATTTTAGTTTTTAAAGAATTTTTAAATAGTAATACACTTAATAAAATTTTAGATGAAGCTACAAAACTTAAACCCAAAGCCTATAAAAGTAGTTCCGAGTATAATGTTTATGTTAAACCTACAGATCCTAAATTCTCTTTATTTAGTGCTCGAAACAGGCTAATGAAAACAACTAAAATGTGTATTCCAAATGATCTTCTTATGGAAAGTTCTGATTTATTGAAAATTTACAATTCTAATGAAATAAAAAGTTTTTTTTCTTGTTTATTAGGCGTTTCAAAGCTATATCAATATAGTGATCAGTTATCTAGTGTTAATATAAATTATTATAATCCTGGAGATGCTTTAGGCTGGCATTTTGATAACTCAGATTTCACAATTACTTTATTAATAAAAAATTGTTTAAAAGGAGGATTATATCAGTATTTTACTGACATGAGATACAATGAAGATGGATCAGAAAATTACAAATTGGTTGATAGTATTCTTAATAATGAGTTAGAGCCTAAATCTCAATCTACTAAAGCAGGAGACTTGATGATTTTTAGAGGAAATAAATCTTTACATAGAGTTACTAATGTAATAGAGGGAGAAAGAATTCTTGTTACATTTAATTACAATATTTATCCTGATGTTGCCCTATCAGAGCAATCTAGAAAAACCTTCTTTGGAAGAATTGAATAATAATTATGGAGCTATATATAAATATATTTGGCACCATATTTGATTTTGAATATATTTAAAACACCTAAACACTTGATAATCATGAAACACTTTTCAATATATCTAAAAATTAGTATTATATTTTTATTAATATATAGCTGTTCTAAACAAAATGATTGGAAAACATACGATGAAACATCAAACTTCTTTATTGAATCAATTCTAGGAGTAACTTTTGATCAAGATATTGAAGAGTTAGTTGATGATGCATTTTATTCTAAATCTAATACATCAAAAACTCCAAAAAAAAGGTTTAAAGACGATAAGTATGGAACTTGTGCAACCATTTCTGTTGATGAAGAGAACAACATTAAAACAATTACATTTGATGGAGAATGTGTTGGTAAAAGAGGTCAAATAAGGAGTGGAATTATTATAGTTACTTATTCTGACACAAAAGGAGAAATCGGAAGCTTTAGACAGATTAATTTTGATGATTTTTACCTAAATGATATAAAAATTGAAGGTGTTAGGAGAAATGAAGTTGTTGACATAGATCAAACATTAAACAAAACAGTTCAGATGACGCTTGAAAATGGAAAAATGATTTATCCAGATGAAAGTTTCTCTATAAAATCCAAAGTTATAACCAAGTTTATTGTATTTGAAGATGAAAAACATTTTTCAACTACAATTACTGGTAATGTAAATAGCATAGATTCAAATGGAGAATTATATTATATGGAGATTACTGTACCTATTCTTTTTACTCGCGAATGTTCGGAAGAATTAAACAATAGAAAAGGAAGAATTCCTGTTGCTGGAGAAAAGATAATAATTAAAGGAGAAGATGAAATTATTGTAAACTTCGGAGATGGAGAATGTGATTTTATGGCTGAAGTAACGAAAAATGGTCAAACAGAAATTATAGACTTAAGAAAGATTCGTCGAAAAAAGAAATTTCCAAAAAACTAAATAATAATATTTTTAAGTGATTTCAATATAAGAAATACACTAATTTTGCGTTTTAATAAAAAAAGATATAAAAAAATGAAAAAATTAATAGCAATATTCGCCTTAGCTGGATTAATTTTTAGCTCATGTGATACTAAAGTAGAAACTAAAGTTGAATGGGGAGGGCCTTCAGATGAAGATAATGCAACTTTCTCAAAACAAATTGAGACTTATGGAACCTTTAGACAAGGGTTTAATGAAGAAAACATGGAAATGTTAATGGGGACTATGGCAGACTCTTTAAAATGGAGCCCAGCTTGGTACAATGAAAATAAAATTCTTGGTTATGATGATTTGAAGTCTCAATTACAAGAATATTTTAATCAGTTTGATAACATAACATTTGCTGAAGGTGAGGGATTAGTCAATCCTAATGCTCCTGCTTTTTGGGCAGGTTCACACTATTCTTCAGGAGAAAATATGGCTTCATCTAGCCCATCTATTATGAGAGTATATGGAACATGGTCAGCTACTCATAGTGAATCAGGAGCTAAAGTATTTAATAAATATTATGGAGTATTAAACTTTAATTCAGATGGTAAAATAGCTGAAATTTCTGATTGGATGGATATAAGCGGAATGCAAGCACAGATTGAAAATCATTTAGCAAATAAATAATAGCTTAAACAATCAAATCTAACTTAAAAACACCCCTCTAATTTTTAGAGAGGTGTTTTTATTTGTAGCCCTGACAGGAGTCGAACCTGTATCTAAAGTTTAGGAAACTTTTGTTCTATCCATTGAACTACAGGGCTATTTTTTTAATAGAATAATTATAAAACTATAACTTAGATATAAAATGTTTATATGTCTCTATAAAAAAGTTTTATAATTATTATAATTAAAAATTATTTTTATAATATATATTTAAAAATTATGGAATCATTTAAAAATATTAAATATCAAACAAAAGAATTACAATCTAAAATTTCTGCTAATACAGCCTTAGAACTCTTAATTAATGGAAACAAACGTTTTGTAGATAAAAAGTTTTCAAAAAAAGATTATTTTCTACAAATTAGTAAGTCTACCAGCGGACAGTATCCTTTTGCAATTATTTTAAGCTGTATAGATTCTCGAGTTCCACCAGAAATTATTTTTGACAAAGGGATAGGAGACATTTTCAGTGTTAGAGTTGCAGGAAATGTTGTTTCTTCAGATGTTTTAGGAAGTATTGAATATGCATGTAAATATGCTGGTGTTAAATTAATATTGGTTTTGGGGCATACATCGTGTGGAGCTGTTAAAGGTGCCTGTGATAATTTAAAAGATGGAAATTTGTCAGGATTACTTGAAAAAATTGATCCAGCTGTAAAAATCACTAAAACAGATTCTAATGAGAAAAGAAATTCCTCAAATATTGAATTCGTTAATAAAGTTGCAGAAAATAATACTAAAATTTCAATAGACAATATTTTAGCCAAAAGCTCTATTTTAAAAAAACTTTATAATTCTAAAAACATAAAAATTAAACGAGCTATTTATGATGTTAATAATGGTAAAGTTTCCCTTTTAAATTAACATTATATGAACTATTTCAATTTTAAACATTTAAAAGGTGATTTTTTTGGAGGCTTAACTGCTGGCATAGTTGCCTTACCTCTTGCACTTGCTTTTGGAGTTAGTTCAGGACTAGGACCAAGCGCTGGATTATATGGAGCTATTTTTGTAAGCTTTTTTGCTGCTCTTTTTGGAGGGACTGAAACACAAATATCTGGACCTACAGCTCCTATGACTGCTGTTAGTATGGTTGTGATTGGATCGCTTATTGCTATAAATCAAGGGGATGTATCTAAAGCACTACCAGCTATTTTAACAATATTTTTAATTTCCGGATTAATGCAAATATGTTTAGGCATTGTTGGGTTTGGTAAGTATATAAAATATATACCCTACCCTGTTGTTTCTGGATTCATGACTGCTATTGGGGTAATAATTATTGTTACTCAAATAGCTCCTGCAATTGGCTATTATCCATCTGAAGACACTGAGTTTGTTAAAAATTTTAGGCCAATAGCTGAAGAAAGGATTCAAGAAAAAATGTTAAATGAAAAGATTCTAGAGGGAAATCTTTTACTAGAAGAAATTACTGAAACAATTCAGAAAGCAAAAAACATTCCCGAAGAAGAGATATTGAAGGAATCAAAACTTATTGCAGCATCAAGAACTTCAGGAGTATTAGGTTCAATTAAATTTTTGCCTAATACTCTTACTAGGATTAACATTCTAGAATTTTTGTTGGCATTAGGCACAATAATTATTATTTATGGATTTAAAAGAATTACAACTGCAATTCCAAGCACTCTTGTATCATTGGTTATTATGTCAGGTATTGCAGTAGTATTTAATTTAGATTATAGGACTATTGAAACTATTCCTAGTGGATTACCTATTCCAAATATTAGAATTTTTTCAGAATTTAGTATTAATAGTATTACTCCTTATTTTTTCACTGCACTAACACTTGCACTACTTGGAGCAATTGACTCCCTTCTTACTTCTGTAGTTGCAGATAATATGACTAAGACAAAGCATAAACCTAATAAAGAACTGATTGGGCAGGGGATTGGAAACACTATTGGCGCAATCTTTGGAGGAATTCCAGGAGCTGGAGCAACAATCCGAACAGTTGTAAATATAAATTCAGGCGGAAAAACAAGAATATCAGGAATGATTGCTGGAGCCGTTTTGCTTATAATATTATTAGCTTTAGGTCCAATAGCATCTTTAATTCCTGCAGCTGTTTTAGCTGGAATATTAATTACAGTAGGAATTGGTGTTATGGATTATAAAGGACTTAGGGCAATTCCGTATATGCCTAGAGCTGAGGTTTCAATAATGTTAATTGTACTGATATTGTCATCCATTTGGAATTTAGTTTATGCAGTTGGAATAGGATTAGTTATTGCATCGTTAATGTTTATGAAGAAAATAGGTGATCTTACTGCTAAAGACTCATCAATTATTCCAATTAAAGAAATTCCTTGGAAAGATGAAAAAAATATTCCCGATAATGTTTTTATTAAGCATATTAATGGACCATTGTTTTTTGGTTCTACTTCTGATTTTCAACAACTTTCTAAACAAATACCTGAGATTGCTTCTACAATAATTATCCGTCTTGATAAAATGCCATATATTGATCAATCAGGATTGTATGCTATGGAAGATGTTTTAGTTGATTTAATTAATTCTAAGAAAGATATTCTATTAGTGCATATTGCTGAGCAACCTAAATATATGCTTGAAAGGATAGATATAATTCCAGATTTAATTCCTCAAGAACAAGTTTTTGATTCAATTGAAGATTGTGTTAAATGGATTAATACAAATACTAAATAAAGAACTCTGTTTAAATGGATTTACTGAATATTATAAAAAGCAGAAGATCAATAATGCCAATTCAATATAATTCTAAACCCCTAGATGATAATAAAATCAATCAAATATTAGAAGCAGCAAATTGGGCGCCAACTCATAAAAGAACTGAACCTTGGAGATATAAGATTTTTAAAGGAAAAAAAAAAGAGGATCTTGGAGAGTTTCTGTCAAAAAAATATAAAGAGACTAGTAAAAAATTTTCAAAGTTTAAGGAAATAAAAATAAAAGAAAAGATTTTTAAATCATCTGTTATAATTTTAATATGCATGCAACGAGATCCCAACAAATCAATTCCCAAATGGGAAGAGATTGCTTCTGTTTCAATGTCGGTTCAAAATATGTGGCTGATGAGTTCTTTTCTTGGAATAGGCTCATATTGGAGTTCTCCATATCTAATAAATTACATAGGCGAATTTATTAAATTAAATCAAGGGGAAAGATGCCTAGGAATTTATTATTTAGGAAACTATTCTAGTCAACCTCCTTCTAGGAAGCCATCGTCAATTGAAGATAAAATTCAAAAGTTTTATTAAGAAGAATACTCATTAAGTATTTTGTCAATCAAATGGATTACTTGATCTACATTTTCTTTAGTAAAGCACATTGGAGGCTTTGTTTTGATAATATTATTCATAGGGCCATCTGTTCCAACTAAAACATAGTTGTTTCTTAATTCGTTCTTTAATTTTTGAGCTAAAACAGTATTAGGATTACCTTTAAAATCTATAATTTCAATACCAAGGAAAAATCCATTGCCCCTAATCTGACCAATTGTATGGAATTTTGATTTAAGATTTGACAATCGTTTTTTATAGTAAGCACCTATTTTTTTTGCATTTAATTGAAGATCCTCTTTATCAATTATAGTTAGCACAGTATTTGCTATTTCGCATGATACTGGGTTACCTCCAAAAGAACTAAAAAATTCTACTCCCTCTCCAAATGAATCAGCAATAGCTTTTTTAGTAATTACCGCACCCATTGGATGACCATTAGCCATGGGTTTGCCTAGTATTACAATATCTGGAATAACATCTTGGTTTTCATATGCCCAAAATTTATTTCCTGTTCTGCCAAATCCAGTTTGAACCTCATCTGCTATGCAAACGCCACCTTGATTTCGTATTTTTTTGTATACGTTTTTTAAATAATTTATTGGAAGCTCATGCTGTCCAGCGCAACCCAAAATGGTTTCACTTATAAAAGCAGAAACTTTTCCATAATTTTTTTTAATTTGATTGTCTAATCCTTCTATTTTCTCATTTTTCAACACCATATTCTTAGTTGGTTTAGGAAGAGGAATCTTTATTATATGGCTTTTCTGCCCTATACCTTTTGGGTTATTAAACTTATAGTCACTTATTTCAATTCCCAATTGGGTATTTCCATGGTATCCTTGCTCCATAACCATTATTTTATTTTTTTTGGTATACCATCTTGATATTCTTATTGCCAAATCTGAAGCTTCACTTCCAGAATTTACAAAAAACACTTTACTTAAACTCTTAGGAAACTTATTCAATAATTTTGAAGCATAATCAGATAGTGAATCATAAATGTATCTGGTATTAGTATTTAATTTTGACATTTGATTTTGTGCAGAACTCACCACATTAGGATGTGAATGTCCAACATGAGGAATATTGTTATATGCATCTAAAAAAGTATTTCCGCTTTTATCATAAAGATATTGGAATGCAGCTTTATATAAATAAATAGGGTTTTTATAACTTAATGATAGACTCGAGCTAAAAAATAATTTTCTTTCTTTAAGTTTTGATGAAAGAGCAGAAGAATAGAGGGGTCTAAGATTAATAGCTTTTCTAAATGAGTTTTCTGCTCGGATAGGATTAATTTTAATCCATCCAGTTAACATATTCCAAGCTTTTTTTTCGCTTATAGTTAAATATTTGTTGCTAGGATTTTTTTGTTTAGAAACTGCTGAGTTACATACACTTAAACATAATCTCAATGAAATTTTATAATAAAGCACTTTTAATTCTAGCTCTTTTAGAGGTAATATGGAATTGTATGAAGAGATTAGCTTTTCAGCCCAAAACAAATAGTTTTTTTGACCATAGCACAAATAAACAATACCAATTGCAAGCTCATCAATTAGATCTGAATATGCCATATCTCCAAAATCTATAATACCAGTTAATTTATTTTTTTGAATTAATAAATTCCATTCATTAGCATCATTATGTATAATGGATTTTCTCAATTCGCCATTTAAAGGAGTAACATTTTGCTCATATTGTTGAATAAAGTATCTAACTAAACTTTGTTTTTTAAAATCATCAATTGAATTAATTTTAGTCCTTAATATGGAAGTGTTCATTTTCCAATCCCAGTTTCTATTTTCAATTATGGGATTTTGAATTGTTATAAGTTTTTTATCCAACCTTGCTAATAATAACCCAAGAGAGTATGCAGTTTTTTCTGTTATTTTAATTTCACCTAAAAAAGTCCCCTTAACAAAGGAAAGAAGGTGTAATAAAATTTTATTTTCTTTCCACTTAACTTCCTTTATCCAGCCTCCATCAATCATTTTGATAGGTTTTGGAAAATCAATTAATGAATTTAAATTTATTGAGTTAAGAATTTTTATTTCAGCCTCTAAAATTGGAAGAATAGTAATATTTGAATAAGTTTTTAAAATGTATTTTTTTCTTGATGTTTCTACTAAAAAATTTTGATTATCATAACCATCCAATTTTTTAATTTTCTTGGCTTCAATTCCAAAATACTTATTTAATAATTTATCCATTTTTAAATATACTAAATACAAAAAAACCTCACTTTAAAGTGAGGTTTTAAAATATAAAATCTGATTACTTTATTATTCTTGACTTTCCTCAGCTTCTTCTGGATCTGGTGCAACAGCCATTACCATTCCAGTTGCATCAAAGAACTCACCAGATGCAGCTACTTTACCATCTGCATTAAACTCTAACCAGTGATAGGAGTTTATTGAAAATGCCTTCTCTGTATCTATACTTGTTCCAGACCATGTTCCATACACTCTTACTCCACCATTTGGAATTAAGGTAGTGTTGTCAACGCCAGGGAGCCATATTGCGTTAGAAAAAGTTACATCTTTAAATTTTGTCATATAAAATTTAGTTTCCTCTGAAGCAGCTTCTTTATTTATTTGACCTTCACCATAAAAAGGAGATTGATGCTTAAGACTGTCTGAAGTCATCGAATTCCATTTTTCAAAATCTTGATCCACAAAGGTTTGAAAATATTCTTGTGCAAGAACTTTATTTTTTTCATAATCTCCTGCTGATTTTATTTGATTACATGCTGTAATTGAAATAGCAAATAAACCAATCATTATAATTTTTTTCATTGTTGTTAATTTTAATAAAATCTAAGTAGCTAAAGTATTGATTTAAAATAATAATTTCATGAAATTATTATTTTAAATAATCTTTATCTTAGCAAAACATTTATAGCTTTTTATGAAAAAGTACTTTTCTCCAGCATCTTTGTTAGTTATATTAGTTTATGCATTTATGATTTTATGTTTGATAATCAAAGAAATAGGTGGGTTTTAATTATTCGTAATATTTTATTGAATGAAAGTTTTTAAAAAAGCAACCATTATTGTAATGAGTTTGTTTTATATAAATATTGGAATTAGACATTTCTCTAATCCCACTTATTTTATGGCAATAATGCCTCCATATTTAAAATGGCATCTTGAATTAGTTTATATAAGTGGATTTTTTGAAATTTTATTTGGAGTAGGATTATTAACCCGCTATAGAAGACTCTCATCATTTGGTTTAATTTTACTTTTAATAGCAGTTTTCCCTGCAAACATTTATCTAATAATGAATGAACAAGCTCAAAATGCATTAGAAATAACAAAACAAACAGCAATTATTAGAGCTCCTTTTCAATTAGTTTTTTTAGGTCTAGCATACTGGCACTCAAAAGATTAATTAATCGATTATAGAGTTTTTAAATAAATAGAGTTTATTTAAAAACTCATTGTTCAGCACATCATTTTTAATACCTGAATTTGAGTCAAAATTAGTTTTAAAATTTGGCAATGAGAATTTTTGTATATCATTTGGGTTTCCTCTAGAGATTCTATTATAAGCTATTTCTAGAACTAATACTGCCCCTTTTGCACCATTTGATGTGGCTAATAAGAACATTGGTTTATTGCACCAAACTATTTTTTCAATTCTTGAAATCCAATCAAAAATATTTTTAAAAGCGGCCGTATAAGAACCATTATGTTCAGCGAAAGAGATAATAATACCATCAGCTAATTTTAAATGCTCTTTAAATTTATAGGCTGCTTTGGGTATACCAGATTTTCTCTCATAATCCTCACTATAAATTGGCATTTCAAAATCATTAAGATCTAATAAATTTATTGTAGCATCTTTGATTTGCTTTGCTGTATAACTTGCTAATTTTTTATTAATTGATTTTGTCGATGAACTAGCACCAAAAGCAACAATTTTTATCATTTTAAATATTTATTAAAGTATCCTTATAGTTTAATTTATTTATTTTTTATCGCTATACATTCAATTTCTAATTTTGCATTTAAAGCCAAGCCACTTGCAGCAAATGTACTTCTAGAAGGCATCTTATCCCTTTTAAAATGTTTGATATATTCTTTGTTCATTTCTCCATAATCATTAATATCAGACAACATACATGTACATTTGAAAACATTATCAATAGAAGAACCTATTTCTTCAAGTGTGTTTTTAATGTTTGTCAAAGCTTGTTTAGTTTGAGCAGTTATTCCGCCCTCAATCAGTTTTCCATTAGGAAGCGTTCCTATTTCACCTGAAAGATATATTACATTTCCAATTATTGTTGCTTCGGAAAAAGGATAATTTTTACTTAAATGTTCTGTACTGTTTATTCTTTCAATTTCTTGACTAAACAAAAAGTTAGCAGCTAGAATCAAAACTAAAAAACACATATTTTTAATTTTTAGTGATTTTTGTTCATTTTTAATCAATTTTTGTTCATTTTTGTTCATTTTTGTT
>CEUY01488289.1_pt1 | contig 18578 bp, 24 predicted proteins | sample 361481 | NCBI WGS metagenome assembly CEUY01 (sample SAMEA2622737, study PRJEB7988) | marine metagenome | isolation source: saline water (ENVO:00002010), including
TGACTCACAGCTAAAGCATGTGAGAATGCGCCTGGTTTATGTTCAAATAGAAATTTGAATTCTCTTCGTAATAATTATCAAAGTTTCTATCAAATGCCATTCTTATACCACATGTAAAGAAAGTTGTTTTTGTTTTTGTATTAGCTTTTTATTAAAAAAATAAATTTTTTGGAATAATTTTTGTTTATTTTTATTTAAGCTTGTTAATTCTATTGTTGTTAAATCTCTTTTTTTTGCGTAAGGATCAAGAGCATGAAAACAGTTAATAAATGTATCTTCTTTGTTATCTTTGATAATTATACCTAAATTGGATTGATTGCTCGAAATATTAAGGTTTTGTATATTAAAAGAATAATTTTTTGTTCTAAAGGGGGTTTTATTTTTAATACAAGCTGAATCACCTTCTAAAACAGTAATATATAATTTTTCTTTATAAAATTTATAAAAAATAAAAATATTATCAACAAAGTTCTGAAAGAATGAAGTGTATTTCTCTTTATTTAAATCTTCTATAACTTCTTTAATAATAGAAGAATATTCATCAAAATAATCAGCTTTATCAGGTATGGTTTTAATTTCTATTTTTTTTTCTCTAACTTTTGAATGTTCTTTTATCAAGTCATGAGAATGTTTTATACTCCATATTGAATTTTCTTGTTCATTTTTAGTCATCGTCATTATTTAAATCCTAAATTTGTAAGTATTTTATCATAATTAATTAAATAAATCAAAAATTATTTATATTCGCTGTCATTTTAATAATTTTTTTTATATTATTAATATAAATTTCTTCTTTATATTTTTTATCATCAAGAATATCAAAATAACTATCAACAAAACGTGTTGAAAAATTGTTAATAAATATAGCATCTTTAACAAAATTCTCAACTTTCTTTAAATCACTACTTAAATCATTTTTAACAACTAATTTAAAGGCGTATAAAAACTCTTTTTCTTTAAATATAATTTTTCTTTTAAATAAATCAAAAAGTGAATCATTAGTTGAATAAAGATGACTAAAAAAATTAACTTTTGCTTTAGATTTATTTAGTTCTCTCATAAATTTTTCATTTTCGATAAAAGTCATGTTTTCTTTTGTCAAAAAGAATTGTATTCCATAATAAAAAGCACAAGAACATAAAACAGATAAATCAGTATTTTCTTCAAAAATAGAATCAATAGCCTCTTTAGTTCTATTTTTTTGTAATAAAGTCATATATTTGAAAGGTTCTGCATAAAATAAAAAGGAGGATTTTGCTAATTTTTGATTTAAGATATATGATTTAATAATATTCATAAAACATGAAGAAAAGCCTTTTTCAGTTAAAATAGTATTATGATAATAAGTGTTTAAATCATAACTTAAATGATCATAAAACATAGCACAAAAATTATCATGATTTGGTTTTTCAAAGTTATGTTGTTTATAATTATTAATAACTAAATAAATGGTTTCAGGATTAATACCACTTTTAATAATGTTGTTTTTAAAATATACATTTAAATTTTTAATTAATTTTTCTGTACTATCAGTATCTACATTTAAAGAATCATATGTATAGAAACCAATATTATTGGCTTTTAAAATAATATGTTTTTTTATGTTATCCATTAAATTCTCGCCTAATAAAATAATGGGATAATTATAACAAAATATTTTATAAAAAACAATAAAAAAAGCATCTAATGACAAACCATTCACTTTTCATGTGCCTTTTTATTTTATAGCAAGAAATTTTATACTTAGCGCCAGAAAATCCTCAAATCAATAAAATTTTGGGATTATTTTATATTTCTATTCCTATATTTTTTAACGTAAGCTGACTTTCATTAGTAAAATAGGCATTAACATGTTTAACAAAAAGTTCCACTAACTCTTTATCTATATCTTTCATATCACTTCCGTAAGAGTGACCTAGAAATTTTATGCTTAACCAAGTTTCATTATTCTTTATGCTGTCATTTATCTCTTTTAGAAGTTCTATCCTTTCTTTCTCGTCATAGCCAAATAAAACTTCATAAGTCATTCTGTTGGCATAAAACCTTATCTCGTCCTGATATGTACTTGTTGTATCACGCACAAATTTCTTGGCATTTTCACTTAATCTTAAATTATTCACATCAAAATCGTATTCGTTTTGTATGAGGTTAAAAATTAAATAGACATAATATGAAAAGGTTATTATATCAGCTATTATACATTAAAAAAAAATAAATCAAGAATAAATAAAAAAATATTGAAAAACAAGCTTTTTTGTATTATAATAGTTCGATACCGATAGATTTTAAAAGAGAAAAATAAAAATGGCAAAGCAAATATACAAAAAAGAAAAACAAAGACCAGCTTTCCAAAAAAAGGAAAAAGAACAAGCTTCAGTTTATACTTTGAAAAGTATTTTTCAAATGTATGATATTAGAAATTATTATGGTGATTTGGATAATGAGATTATAGCAAGATATAAGAAAATTTGCGAAGAATGCGGATTTGATTTTCATTTATATAAAAATAGAAAAGAACTTGAAAAAGAGTATGAAATATATATTCAAAATAAAAGTAAAAGCTTATTAAATAAAAAAAATAAACTAAAAAAAATTAAATTACCTGAATTTATTTCTCTTGTGGAAGATAATCAAATATCACCTTCAAATCATTTAAGTTACAATTTTTTATACGAAGTTTATAAAAATGCTTTAAATAAAGAAGATGTTATGTTTTTTTTCAATGTTATAAAAAATTTAAAAATTGATATAAAAAATAAAGATGATGAAAATTTAATTGCTTTAAATAATATCTTCAAATATAAAGCTAAGTGGATAAATGATATAAATAGCTTTGTTTTAAAAACAAAAAATATAAAAAAAGCAATAATTCAACTGTCAGAATATTTGTTTGTTAAATACGAAATAAACAATATATACAAAGAGCTTATTTTTAATGATAAAAAATTTGTTGTTTTTGTTAAAATTTCTCAAGGTGAAAGTCCTAAAAAAGTAACAAATGAATACTTACCAGAATTTAATTTAACAAAGAAAATGATCCATAAATTAAATACTGAAAAAACTAATTTAACTTTCAATAAAAGAATAAGAGAACTCCAATTAGAAGGTTTTCAAAATAAAATTGTTCAAGAAGTTTTAAAATCTTTTAAAGCAAATAATTTTGTGGAAGATGAATCTCTTTTTATGGATTATTTAATTTATTTGAATAATCAAGATTTATCTCTTTTAGAATCAGATCAGATAATGCCTATTTTTGATTATGTAAAACATTTTAAGAGAGTGTGTGAACAAAGAGAAGTAGATTTTAAATTAAAAAATTATTCTCTATCTCGTCTTTATGAAGATATGACTCAGTGGCATAGAGAACTTGGAAAAACAAAACATGATTATACTTGGGAAGGTTTAAACTTACCTGTTTATCATAGTGTTAAATATAAAGATGATAATGAGTTTATAACAAAAGAAGTTAAAATTGAAGAACTAACTTCAAGTAATGAATTAAGAAAAGAAGGTAGACAAATGAATCATTGTGTTGCTTCTTATGCAAGAAGTTGTAAAAATGGAGTTTGTTCTATTTTTAGTTTAAAAGTGAAAGAATTTAATGCTTCTAATTTAAAAAGTAAAGCAACAATAGAAGTTAGAAATAAACAAACAGTACAAATTAGAGCAAAGCATAACTTAAAAGTATCAGATGGTGATATGAATTATATTAATATTTGGAAAAAAGAAAATGGAATTAGATAAAATAAAGAATGAGTATAATCCATTTTCACATGGTGATTCAGAAGAATTAGCAGAAATGCTAAAAAAAATAATGATGACAGAAGAACAAATAAAAAAAGAAAAAATTAAAAAAATTAAAGAAAAAATAGATAATTTTTAAAAATTAGATATTTTAACAAAACTATCATATACATTTTCAATATCTTTTTTAACTTTGTTTCTAAGAGGTGATTTCATAATAGATTTAAATTGTTTTAAGTTTAAAACAACAGAAGAAAATTCTTTATCTTCATCCCAACAAAAGTGAGCTAAATTAATTAAATCTTGATTAGCAAGAATACATTTTTTATGTTCTAATATAGCAATAAATAAGTCTTTGTTTTCTTCAACAACACAACTATATAAAGCTTGGTTATTTCTACTGTATACTTTTGTGTGGAAATTATCTAAAATATATAGAGCAATTTCTTTTGATTCGCCATTAACTGCTTCTCTAAAACAAGCGTATTCATTATATGAAAGATCATTTATTTCATATTTTTGAATTAATTCTTTAAATATATCAAACTGATTATCAAAGCATAAATGTGTTAATAACTCAAAAAACAATTCATTTTCTTCTTTATAAAAAATATCAAAAATATCATAATAATCTGATTTCATTATTTTATCATAATTTTTAGGAGTAATAGTTGTATTAATACCTAATTCAGATTTTAATTCTTTTATTTGATTTTCTTGAATATATTGTTCCATTAATATTTACCTAATTATTTTTGTTATATTATACATTAAGAATGTAAAAACATCCAGTTTATTTTAAATAATTAATAATATCTTGAAAAATAAAAATTAATATTGTATAATAATAAAAATTTTGGAGTAAACATGAACTACAAAGAATTAAAAAATAAAATAAAAACAGGAGTATTTTCAGATTACGATCTTATACAGCATCTTAATTTTATTAATTCTTGTATAAGTAATGAAAATTATGAACTATTAAAATTATTATTGCTTAATAATAATCTAATTGTATTTAATTACTTTACTCAAAATAAAAAATTAACAGAATTAATAGAAAAAAAATGGATAGAAGAAAGTAAAAATAAAATAAATAAAGAAATAGTTGTTAGATATAACAAAGACTTATCATTAAATTATATAAATATTTTTTAAAGTATTGACAAAATAAAAATAAATAATAATATATAACTGTTGTCTATGACAACTATGAAGAACTATAACAATCATGAAGTCCTCCGACTTGCTTATCCCGTAATTATATTGCGGGATTTTTTTTTAAAAGTTTCTAAATAATATCAATTTTCTTGCAATATCTAAAAAGTTTCCATATTCATTAATCTGTTTAGTTAAAATATTATTTTCAAATTCATTAACAAAAATATCATAACTAAATAGAATCTTTAAGCAATCCACATTTTGAAGTAATAAACAAATATGAAGTGCATTACCTTCTTGACTAAAAAATTCAAATTTATCTTTGTTATTAAGAATGGATTCTAAATACTCAGTTTTATTATTTTCTATAATGGTTCTAATGATTGTTTTAGGATTTGTTTTATTTAATTCATCGACTTTCCAAAAGTCTAATATTTTATTAAAAAGGACTATATCTTCAATTAAAAAAGCAAATAAATAATATTGCTCTTGAAAATTAGTTTTATCTTCTAAAAAATCAAAAAACAAGTAATGATAAAAATCTTTGCTTTCTTTTTTTAAATCAAAAATTGGAATTTGGATATTATTTTTTGGTATATTTAATGTGTTTAATGTTTTTAAAACTTCTAAATTTTCTCTTTTTAAAGCTTCTTCTAATATAGGATTATAATTGTCTATTTTAAAGTTTAATAATATTTCATTAACAACATTATTATTATTGCATTTAATTAAGTCTCTAACTAATTTATAATTATCAGTTTCATATCTAATATTTTTATTCAAATAAAAGTTATCATTTAAATAAAGTTTTTCAGCATAAAGTAAAATGTAAGATATAATATCAATATTGTTAAGAATAAAATTAGGGTACTCTCTTAAAAGAAACTCTAAAAACTCGTCAAAATCATTAACAACAGTAATACCAAATATATTAAAAAAATCACTATTATTAATTTTATTATAAATATTATTAAATATATTTTTAGTTAACTCAAAATTTTTATCTTTAATACTTAATTCAATATCTTTAATCATAATAAGCCTTTTTTATTTAAAAATAATCTAAATTATTTTTAATATTTTTAATATTTTTTCTCTTCTTTTTTTCTTCTTCTGTCTCTGTATAGTAATATTTTGCTTTTATTCCCAAACTACTATAATTAATGATAGCTTGTCCTGCATTTGAATCTTTTAAATCTTTTATATCAAAAAATTTATTTATTTTAGATTCCTCAATATAATTTTCTTGTTTATTTTTTTTATCTTTACTCATTAAAATTTTCTCACTTTATATTCCATTAAAATAAATTCTCTTTTACTTTCTGGAATGTTTTCTTTTATCCATTGATCGCTAATTTCATCATATACTTTATCATCGTTAAGTAAATAATCTAAAAACCATTTATCAAAATTATCAATAGAACCCCATTGTTTAAAAATATTTCTAACTAAAAATAAATTATCAAAAGACAGATCTAATTTTAAATTAGGAATAATTAAAGACATTGTTTCAATAGATTTATATTTTAAAAATTGTTTTAAAATTAATATTTTAGTAGATTCTTCTAAATATATATTATCAATAATATATAAAATAGCATCAGTAGAACTTTGAAATGATAAATCATTACATATATCAATAATAAATTGTTGTGAATTTAAAATACTAGAAACATTAAAATATCTCATTAAATGTATATTTTCACTTTTTAAAATTTCTTGAATTAGTATTGATAAAGCACTTTCAGGTATATTATCAGTTTTATATTTTTCTATTAAATACAAAGCACCTTCAGGTATATTATTTTTTACACAATTTATCATTAGTGTATAATAGCGAATATAAGAAGTTTCTAAATTAAAATGTTTTTCAATTACTTTTATAAATTCAATGGAAAGAGTTGGATTATGTATAACTTGATTATTCTCGAAAAAGTATTCTATTGATTGATCTATTCTGACAATTTCATTTAGTTTATATTCAAAAAAAACATCCAATAATTCTAAATTACAATTATTAAAAGCAATATTATAGCTATCACGTAAATAATGAGTATTTATTTTATCTCCTATTTCATTAAGTATAAAAGAAATAAATTCTCTATTAGTGTTTTTTTGATAATCAATATGAGTTAATAAAATATTTGTATGATTATATTCTTCTTCATGTAAATAAAATACATGTGAATTATAAATTCTTTTAAATAGTTCAAAATTATTATTCTCAGCAGATTTAAAAAGAATGTATTTTTTAATGTAATAATTTATATCATTAATATTATCTAATAAAAAATTAATCATGTCATGATAATTATATTTAGTAGCCCAACGAAGTGCATAATTATTATCTACTGTTAAATTTATATTATTTCTTGTTACTATTTCTTTTAAAGACTCTAAATCATTATTTATTATAGCTTCTTTAAAATCATCTACAATATTCATAATCTCTCCAATTTGCTAAATTATAAATTAAATATAGAAAAAAAGCAACGATTATTTTAAAATCAAAAATATAAATTTGTTATTTGTGTTTTTTATTATAATATAAAAATATAACAAATATGAATACTATGAAAAAAGTTGCTATATTCTTAATATTTTTATATTTAAATAATTTAAACGCTTGTGATTTTTATATATTAGAAGATAATGGAAGATTAAAGGTATTTACTTCTGGTGATCCAATAGATTGTGATAATAGTTCAAAAAAATTTATATTAAAACAAAAAATAGTTTATTGTAATGAGAATAAAGAAAGAAGTTCAATAAAAAAAGATTGTGAAGATTCAATAAAAAAATATAATGAAATATTAAACAAGGAAGACAAAAATTGGTTTCAAAAAATATTTATGTAGAAAAAATAATTAATCCAAAAAAAAAATAAAAAAAGAAATAGAGAGCTTTCTAAATAAAGATTTTTTTGAGGTTAAAATAAGTGATTTTATAGATAATAAAAAAAAAGAAGAACAAAATAAAGGTTGTGATTCTATTATAAAAACCCCCCCAATGCCAGATCTTAAAGAAGATTCAGGAGAAGTCACTGCCCTGCACTATACCAGTACAATAAAAAAAATACAAAAAAAAATATCAGTTGAAGAAAAAAGAATAATTGTAAAAAGAGTTAATTGACTTAATATATTGAATTTGCTATAATATAGTAAAATGTTATGGGGTTAATAATGGATAAAAATTTTAATTTAGAAGATATAATAGAAAAAAAATCTTTTTCAAAAATAGAATATTTTATAAGTAAATATGAAAAAGAAATAAAAAATGTAGATAATAAAGAAAAATCTATAAAATTAAATAAAAAAGAAAAAAATAAAATATATATGTACTTAATTTTTCCTTTTAGTATATTAAATATAATAATAATAAATTCAACAAATTCTACTCTTATGACAATATTATTCTTTTTATTAAGTATGTTGTGCCAAATGTTTGTTTCTATATCAGTAATAAATGTAAAAGAAAATATTAATAAAAGTAATTATGAAGAAGATATTAAATTTTTTAAAAATCAAAGTTTCCTTTTAGAAGATACAGGTTATTTTAAAAATAAAAAAGTATTAAGAGAAATACGTAGTAATTATCTATTATTATTGGAAAAAGAAAAATATATATTTGAAAATTATTTACTGAAATCCAATATAGAGAATAAAGAATTATTTTTAAAAAATTTATTTACATCTCAATTAAATAAAAAAACAAACCATAAATATATTTTTGATAATCAAAAAAAGGTTATTAATTTTATTAAAGAAAATTTTCTGGAATATCCTGAATATACAAAGGAGTGTTTAGGTGTTATAAAAGAAGCTATAAAAAATTACCAAGAATTTTCAAAAGATATAGAATCAGAAATCCAAGAAATAGAAAAAATAAAAGAAGAAAAAGTTAACATGTCAAAAGGAATTATTAGAAATATATAATAATATGTTATAATAGAAATATTAATAAATATTAAATGAAAAAGTACAAAAGCAAAAAGAAAATTTGTTAAATATGTTAGATGAATTAAGTGATTCAAAATATTCATATCACTCAACATTTGATGATTATCCAGAATTTGATTTTTCAAAAAGTGATTTTGGAATGCATTTTGGAACTAAAGAAAGTGCATTAAATAGAATGAATTTAAAAATAGAAGAATGTCAACAAAAAACATTTAATACTCTTGGAGATAAAATTAATAATCCTATATTATTAAAGGTAGAATTAAAATATTCTAATCCATTAAAATTAAAAGAAAATAGACTTGGACAATGGACACCTCATGATGTATTAAGAGAGGTCATGGAACAAGCTGAAAAATATGGAATCGAGGGTATAACAGAAGAAGATATAGAAGATTATAATAATGACGAATTAAGTTTAAATGGAATAATGTTTGTTGATGTTGGTTGGGAAGAAGAATATGAAGGTGCATATCAAGAACGTCTACAAGAACATTATTTTGTAAGAAACTGGTTGGAAAGTAAAGGATATGACGCTTTAACTTATGAAAATGAATTTGAGAAAGGTGGTGAGAGTATCATGGTATTAAGATCAGAACAAGTAAAAATAATAGAAAAAATTTATTTAAATCAAGAAAATAAAATTGAAAATAACAATAAAAAGAAAATAAAACCATAAAAAAAGACCTTTTCAGGTCTTTTTTATTAAAAAGTTTGCAAATCTTTTTGTAAGGCTAATTTACTTAATCTTTCTTTCATTATTTCAACATTTAATCTCAATCCCCAACCATTACTATAACTGTAATAAAATGTTTTTGTTCCAGATTCCAATGCTTGTGGATATAAAGTATAAAATATTTTTGATTTATCAAAAGTATCTTTAGTTGCTACTTCACCATTCATATAAAATTGTTTAGAAAGTGCTTCATTAATTGCTTTCTTACTTCTAGGTGTTCCTCTTAAATAGTAAACACCATTACCTTTCACAACTAAATATTTTTCTTCAAACAATATTGAATCTTTTTCAATGGTTTTTACTAAAAATGAAAATACATTTTCTTGATTAATTTTAATAATAGCCTTTTTTAAATTTGAAATATTTTCTTTATTGGGTTTGCCTTTATAACTAATTTTATATTGATCACAAAGAAAAGAGTCAATACAAAAATCTTCGAAATTAGGCAAAACTTTTTCAATAATATTAAATTCTTTATTTTTTTCAATTAATGTTATTTCTTCTTTTATTTTTTTGATTTCTTTATCAATTTTATTAATTATTTTCTGTTTTGATTTTATTTCGATCATACTTTCAATAATTAATTTTCTATCAATATTAAAAATAAATTTATTTAATTTAATCATAAATTCATAGTAAGCATTAATATTAACATCATTATCTTCAATATTTAAAGGTTTCATATAGTAATTACTGTTATGACAAATACGTAATTCATTAGCCGCATATGTAATTTTGTAACTTATTTCAGAAAAACCTTTAAGTTCTTTTGGTAAAGTATAAGTGATTAAAATAAGCTCTTGATTGCTTTTATAATCATATTGAAAATTAACACTCTTAAATTGAAATAAATCTAAAATATCAAAAACACAATTTTCTAATATTTTATAATGAACTGTTCTATCATTTGTTATTTGATTAAGTTGATTGTTTAATTGTTCTAGCATAGTGACTCCTTAGTTGAAAGCTATATTATATTAAATATAAACAAATAAATCAAGAAAAAATAACAAAAAGACTATAATTAAAACAATTTTATGATATATATATAATAATATAAAAAGGAATAAAATCAAAATGATAATGAAAAATATATTAAAGATTATACCTATATTGATAACTATTAACATATATGCTCAACATTATTATAAAATACCATTCAATAATGAAAACAGAGTTATAATAACCAATATACTTACTGATCCAAGTGATCCCGTTGATCCAACAATAAATCCTTTTTGTGTAACAGGAACACCAGTTACAAGAGCAGAATTAGAAACAATGATTGCAAACGGTGATGATGTAACAACAGTATGTACTTCTGCTATAACTGATATGGGTGGTTTATTTGCAGGAAATACAACCTTTAATCAGGCAATAGGTGGTTGGGATACTTCAAATGTAATAAATATGGGAGGAATGTTTCAAGGAGCAACTGCTTTTAACCAAGATATAAGCATGTGGGACGTATCAAATGTATTTAATATGTCTGGAATGTTTTTTGAAGCAACAAGTTTTAATAGAGATATAAGTAATTGGGATGTATCAAGTGTAGTTAGTTTTGAGTTTATGTTTGCTCGTTCTAACTTTAATCAACCATTAAATAATTGGGATACCTCTAGTGCTGGATATATGGAAGCTGTATTTTTAGAAAATACTGCTTTTAATCAACCTCTAGATAAATGGGATACCTCTGGAGTTACACAATTTAATGGTATGTTTTCTAGAAGTAACTTTAATCAACCTCTAAATGATTGGGATATGTCAAGTGCAGAGAGTTTAGAAGGAATGTTTTTTGAAAATACTGCTTTTAATCAACCATTAGATAAATGGGATGTATCAAATGTAACTACTTTCGAAGGAGTGTTTAATACTGCAACTTCTTTTGATCAACCATTAAATAATTGGAATATGTCTAATGCAACAAATATTAGTGGAATGTTTGGTAATAGTAATTATAATCAACCTTTAGATCAATGGAATGTATCAAATGTTCAAAATTTTGAAAATGTATTTTATAATACTAATTTTAATCAAGACATAGGAGGTTGGGATGTATCTTCTGGAATTTCTTTTGGTGGTATGTTTTGGAAAAACCCTTCTTTTAATCAAGATATAGGATTGTGGGATATGTCAAATGCTAAAATTATATCTTCGATGTTTCAAGAGGCTCATGCATTTAATCAAGATATAAGTGAATGGAATGTTTCAAATGTTGTATTTATGAAACAATTATTTCACCAAGCAATAAACTTCAATCAACCATTAAATACTTGGAATACTGCAAATGTAATAGATATGGGATTTTTGTTTTATCAAGCAATAAGTTTTAATCAACCATTAAATAATTGGAATACAGGAAATGTACGAAATATGTATGCAATGTTTGCTTCTGCTCAGTCATTTTATCAAGATATAAGCATGTGGGATGTTTCAAGTATAAATATGTCTGGTAATGGTTTTGTAGGTTTTAGTAATAATTGTCCAATAAATGGAACAAGTTATGTTCCATCCGCATTTGGTAATAATTAAAAGAGAGCATTACTGCTCTTTTTTATTTTTTATTTTCATAAGTTCTTCAATGCTTTTAGAGTTTTTAATGATATCTTCATTGTTAACTTCATTATCCATTCCAAAACTAAATTTAGATTTATTATCTTTTGTTATTGAAAAAGATTGATTAAAACCAAACATATTAACTGCTCTATAAGCAGCACTGTCTTTTTTAAGTTCTTTTTTATTAATAACAAAACAAGAGTTATCATTTAAATAAATGTTATTTTCAGAGTTATCAACAAAAAAGTAATATTTTTCTTTTTCACTTAATGCTAATTTGTCATTCTTAGTAAACTTAGATAAATTCATATATTCAAAACCTTCTTCTTCAATTGAATCGGTAGTAAACGTAACTGATAAAGAATGTTGTGCTTTTTTAGAGTAAAATTTATTTGGTTTGATTGAATAAGTTACAAGAATTTTGCTATCTTCAACAATAACTTCATTTAATTTATTAACTTTTCCTGTTAAGATATATTTATCTTGGACATAATCTTTTAATGTTAAATTATCACAATTTTGAGCATATAAAAAATTATTACTTAATAATGTTAAAACAAAAAATATTTTTTTCATTATAATTCTCCTTTATTATTTATTATTATAGTTAATATTTAAATAAGTCAAAGAATACTTTTATTTTAATTTTATTTTTTGTTTATTTTCTGGTATTTTCTTTTCTTTGAATGTTACTCCATCCTTTCTGTACTCATGGATTCCTTTTATCAAAATATCATTAACTTCAAATTTTAATAATATATCATCGACACCGTTACCACCGAACCAGCCACTATCTTGCATATTTTCGAAAACAACTCCATTATATCCATTAATTTTGGCTTCTCTTGCAATTTGTGTTTGTTTATTTTCATCCCAAGGTTGATTTTCCATATCATAATAAAAAAAATTATCTTCTTCAGTTTCAATTTCAAAAATATTTCCTAAAAGATAATAATCTACAATAGGACTTTCTTCTTCATATGAATATGGATCAATAACATTATAGTGATTATTTAAAGTGTCAAAATCACTTCTAAAATCTTCAAATTCTCTTTTTAATTTAAATTGTTTTGAATAAGAATTTTTTGCTTCATTATATGAAATATTATATTTAGATTCAAAATTATTTTCAAGTTTTAGAATTTTAGATTTAATTTCTTCAATAGACAGTTTGTACTTTTCTTTAAAATTTTCTTCATTAATACTTTGTCCACTTTCAATATAAGCTTCTGCTGTTCTTTTATTTTTTCCGAAATAAAAACCTAATTCAGCATCTCTACTATTAGAGGATTTACCTAATTCATTTGAATCAAATTGTTCAAAATCATAAACTGTTCCATGAAACCAAGTATTCTTCATATTTATCTCTTTTTATTTTTATTTTAACATAAAAAAACCGTTAAAAAAATAACGGTTAAAATAATTATATTTTTCTTGTTTTTGTTTTTGTTTTTTTGTTTTCTTGATTATACTCTTTTAAATCTTGTCTGAAAGAATTGTGAGAATCAATAACATTTTCCATTTCATCAATAAATTCCTCATCCAAACTTGTTGAATTATCAGCATATACGCTTGCTAATTCTTCATCACCATGATAATAAGTATACTGTTGGTGATTGCCAGTTATTTCTTCTAATGATATTACAACAGAAAAATTTTTAAAGTTATATTGTTCACTTAATCCATCATTGAATCCTTCATTTTTAAAAGTTCCATTTTGAATATTTGCTTTAAAAAATTCATGAATTTCTTTTAATGCTGCTTTTGACTGTTCTATTTCATCCATGTTTTTATCCTTATATTGTTACATTGTTATCATTATAACAAATATTTATATATTTAAAACAGTTATTTTTTTTATTTTGGATTCATTAACTTTATCAATGTCAATATCAATATTATTTTCTTCTAATATTTTATTAGCTTTTTCTATATTAATATCTAATACTTTAACTCTTTGATTATATTCTTTAATTTTTGAGTTAATAAAATTTATATTTAATAAGGCTTTTTCTTTTTCTTCCAATGAATTAGTTTTCTTTTGAATCCAATACCAGTAATATAAAGCATCGTTGTATTCTTCTGGTTTAAGATTTGAAATGTTATAAAAATATACTTCCTCATTATTTCGTATCTTGTAAAAATAATTACGATTTGTATTTAATAATAATTTATTTTTTATCATTAATTCAATTAAAGGATTAAAAATAGGATGTAAAAAGTTAATATATCTTAAATTAGAGTATAGAGAACAATTGTCAGCATTGATAAATATATGTGCAATAACCAATAAAGAAGGAATAAATAATACAGGAACTGCAATAAAAAAATATACAATTAAAAAAGGAGTCAATAAAGAAAGAAAAAGAGATAAGTATTCAATAAATAATAAATTATTATATGTGTTTTTATTATTTTCAAAAAATATATCTAAACCTAATGAAAAGTATGCTCTATTTTTAATTAATTTTTTATTCATTTTATTTAAAATCCTATAATTGAAGTAATAATAACAAATATAAGATTCTTTGTAAAGAAAAAAATTAAATATCTAATTTTCTTAAAAAACGTTTTTGTTTCGAAAAAACTTCATAAAGATATTTTTCATATTTAATTTTAAAATCTTCAACTGATAATTCTTTATGATCATTTTGTAATCTAATATTTAAGTAAGGATCGTTAATTTTTTTATGTAAAAATGATAAAAATAACTCACCTTGCTCAGATAGAGAAACAATTTTATTTCTTTTTTGAGTTAATTTAAAAAAACTTAAGTTATAAACAATTTCTGAATAATTGCTTGCTTGTCCTATTTTTCTTTTACTCATTATTTCTATAACATCATGTTCTGTAAGTTTTTCTGATTTTAATAAAAATAAAGTCGCTATATGATTTTTAGTTAAAACAATATTTTTATTATCAATATTTAATTTTTTTAATATATTATTAAAAAATAAAATAGCATTTAAATTATAATTGTATTCAAAAAAATCTTTTTTTATATAACCTTCTTTTAACAAATAATAATCACTCTCAAAAATATTTTTTCTTTCTTTAAATGATTTTATTAATGAATTTTTATCATAAGAGCAAGTTTTAATTATACTAATTTTAATATTATAGCTATTAAAAAAATCAATCCATTCTTTTCCAAGTTCAAAAAAATAAAACATTTTAAATTCAAACCCTCTCCATCCAGTATAATCATAATCACATGCAAAAATAATTTCATCAAAATTTAAAAAAAACTCTTTTATTTTTCTTTTTAAAATTTCTTTGTTTTTATTTTCTTTTAACTTTAATATTTCTAATAAATAAGGAAGTTCCATTCTATTTTTATTCTGAAAGAAAGCATTTGTGTTGAAGATTGAATGAGTAAATTTTTTATTTTCTTTATATAAAGGAGTTTCTTTTGTATATGGAGCATTAGAATAATTAATATTTTTATAATCAAATTTATATGCTGCAATACTTTGAGCGAGTATCGCCATATCTTGTTTTTCTAAAAGAAATGAAAAACTCTGTGCTGCACAAGGTTTTTCAACGAAAAATAGTTTTCTTTTCATATTGTTTGTCTCCAAATTATTTTTTATATTTAGTCTTAATATGAACTGCTTTGCAGTTCCGTTTTAAATAATATAGTTAAAAAAATAAAAGTCAAAAAAAAATAACTCTTAAAGAGTTATTTTTCTTGTTGCTTTTACTTCTTGTTGTGTATATTTATCATTTAAAAATGGTTCTCTATTAGCTTTTCTTGATTCTTTAATATCTTCACCACTTACTTTTTTAGGATGTTCTGAATAATCTGTTACAACAGGTGATTCATATTTTTCCATACCAATTTTATCACCAAAAACTTCTGATATAATCTCAAGAGTGACAGCCGCATCATTACCAGCATTATGAACAGGTTGTTCTTTTTTGCCAAAAAGTTGAACAGCCTCTGTTAATGGTGTTGCTTGATTACTTGAACTGTTAAGTCTTAATAAATTCTGAACGTTTAAGAATTCAGATTCTATACCGTGTTTTTCTAAATGTTTTCTTTTATCTTTATCAGCATAAATAATGTGTACATCACTATTTTTCATTAACATACTTAAAGACTTCATAGCACTTTTAAGGCTAACTTCTTTACTTTCACCGTGAGCAAACATAAGTTTATGTTCCATAGGTGTATTATTTCTTTTATAATTTCCTATTTGTTCTTCTATTATAAAATGTTCTGAATATGTTTCTTGTGTTTCTTTGTTGTATATAGCAACGCCTATTTCGACAACATTATTTCCAAATCTATTATCAAATTCCATATCAAAAGATAATACTGTATTAGCATTTTTTAATTTTTCTAAATTATCATCTAATAATAAATTTACTTCTGAGAATTCTTGTTGTTTATTTGCTTTCCTGATAATTTTATTTAATTCGTTATTTATATCTTCCATACTTAACCTTTTTAATTAGTTTAATTCTATTTTAACATATATATTTTTATAATAAAATTAAAAATAAAGCAAATAAGTTAAAACTTGATTATTATTTTTATATTTGTTACAATGTTGTCAAAATAACTTGGGAAATATAATGAATATTAATTATATAAGAAATATATTAGACAGATATAAAGAAAAAGATTTTTCTAATCTATTAGAATTAAGAGAATATAAAATTAAATTATTTTCTTTTCCTCTGTCCTTAATTACGACTTTGTTATTGACCTATTTAATAAGTTTTATATTTAGTATTCAAGATATAGTACAAGAAAAAGGTTTTTTTAATATTTATTTTATAAGTTTTTGTGGAATAGCTTTTTTTATTTTATATCAATCATATTTTATGATTCAGGGAATAAAAGCTTATTTATTTGATAAAAAATTAGAAGAAAATTATCAAGATTTATTAGAAATATATAGTGAAGTATTATTTATAAAGTATCAAGAAAAAATAACAAACGATAATCCTTTTCCTTATTTTATGACAGAATTAAATAATATAAAAGATGAAGAAATAAAAGAGTATATTGGAATAATAAACAAAGTAAATCAATTAAAAAAATAAACCTGCCTAGCAGGTTTTTTTTATTTAATTAAAAGTTATTTATTTTTTCTTGTTTTTGGAATTTTAAAATTAAATCATAAGATATATTTGATAAATTAAAATCAAGAGTTAAATAATTTTTATCTAATGAATCTTCTATATCATTAGCAGAACGCTTAACAAAAAAGAATAAATATTCTATATTTTCTAATATATTTCTTTCCAATCCAGAAAAATTTTTTAAGATATAATTTTCAATTCTTTCGATAAAAAAATTAATAAATTTATTTTTAATAAACCCTGCGATTTTTGAAATTTTCATGAAGATAAAACCGAAAAATAATAAGCAAAAAATAAAAAGAAAAAAACTAATAATAGTATTTAAAAGAACCATATTTGTTTTTAAAATTATGCCATCTAAAAAAATAGAAATATAAATAGAAAAGCTAATACAAATGAAAATAAATATTACTTTAAAAAAATCAAATAATTTTTTTGTATATTCTTGGTTGTAAAATAGAAAAAAGCAATAATAAAAAAAATTTTTCTTTAATATGATATTAGATTCTTTATGTATTTTTTTTATATATTGAGAAATGTCTTTCATTAAATATTGTCCCATTTGATTTTAATTAATTATATAAAAATAAAGTTAATAAGTCAATTTTAAATTACTTAAAAACATGTTAAAATGTACATATATATATATATAAATTAAGGAAAAATAATGATTCCATCAAAAAAATTAAGCAATAATCTAAGAACGTTAAAAGAGAATTTAAAAGGTATTTATGAGCATACAACTTTAAATAAAGCAAGATCAAAATATAATCCTTATGGTGGTGATGGTTTTGGTGGAAATTCAAAAGGTGTTGAATCTGATCAATTATTAATTTTTTCTCCAAAAATAAAAGGTGAAGAATATACAACTTTTGCAGTTGTTTTTGATTATAGTAATAAACCAGAAGAGGAACATACTATACAACTATCTATTAAGCCTAATAATAAAGCGAAGAAATATTATGAAAGCCAAGAAGAAAAAGAAAAAAGACATGAAACAAACAAAAAAATAGAAAGCTCTGTATTATATTCGGTTCAAGAATTCAGAGAGTTAATTAACAAAATTAATAAAAAAATTAATGAAATAAAAATTAATTCACCAAAAGACATGAATGAGGAAACTGTATTAGAGTTAGTTAGCGAAATATTTTTAAACAAAAAAATAAACTTAAAAGAAGAAGTGGATAAAGCAAATAAAGAAATAAATAATTTCTTAAAAGGCAAAGTAAAAAAACAAGAGAAATTGCAAGAAAAAATAGAAGAAAAAGAAAGTGAATTAAAAAAAGTTGAACATAAATCAGGCGCATTCTCAAATGCTTTAGCTTTGA
>CEUY01088506.1_pt1 | contig 18556 bp, 23 predicted proteins | sample 361481 | NCBI WGS metagenome assembly CEUY01 (sample SAMEA2622737, study PRJEB7988) | marine metagenome | isolation source: saline water (ENVO:00002010), including
GGTCTATAAGGAGTAAGTATGAACAACGAATTTAGATTGCAAAAATCAATTGTTCCAAGTCATTATTCAATTTTTATTGAACCAGATTTAACAAATGACACTTTTTCAGGAAGTGAAAAAATTTCCATATCTGTATTAAAGAAAACAGAGTTTATAAAGATTAATTCGATAGGATTAATTATTGAAAATGTTAAATTAACAGGTAATATTGAATTAAATTTCTCTAAAATTGAAGAAGACAAAAAACATGAAACAATAACTATTCATTTTAAATCTCAGATAGATCCAGGGTCCTATAACTTAGAAATAAAATTTTCAGGTAACCTTGATAATTCCCTTAGAGGATTTTATCTCTCAAGTTACAAAGATAATGAAGATGTAGAGCATAAGATAGGTACTACTCAATTTGAAAGTACAGATGCTAGAAGAGCTTTCCCATGTTTTGACGAACCCGAATTTAAAGCAGTATTCTCAATCTCACTTAAATTAGATCAAAATCTAATGGCAATATCAAATTCTCCCATTGAAAGTGAGTTAACAGATTCTGATGGTAAAAAAACTATTATATTTAAAGAAACAATCAAAATGTCTACATATTTAGTTGCATTTATAATAGGACCATTTGAAGAATCCGAAACAGCTATAGTAAATAAGATTCCGATAAAGATTGTTTCGGTAAAGGGGAAAAAACATCTATCAAAATATGCGTTAAATTGTGCAAAATTTTTCCTTGATTATTTTAATAATTATTATGGAATAAATTATCCGGGATCAAAACTTGATTTAATAGCAGTTCCAGATTTTGCTTCTGGTGCAATGGAAAATTTTGGATGTATAACATTCAGAGAATCATTATTGCTAGTAGACGAAACAAGAGCTACAGAAAGTGAGCTTACAAGAATAGCAGATGTTATAGCTCATGAAATTGCTCATATGTGGTTCGGTGATTTAGTAACTATGAAGTGGTGGAATGGAATTTGGTTAAATGAAGCATTCGCTACATTTATGGCTACTAAAGCAGTAGATAAATTCAATCCAGATTGGGAGAGATGGGTTCAATTTGGTTTTGAAAGATCTGCAGCCTTTGATGTAGATTCATTAGAAGAAACTAGACCAATAGAATATGAAGTAATATCTCCTGATGATGCATCAGGAATGTTTGATCTTTTAACATATGAAAAAGGTGGATCTGTCCTAAGAATGCTTGAACAATATTTAGGAGAAGAATCATTTCAAGATGGAGTAAAAAAATATCTGAAGATTCATCAATATTCTAATACAGACACAGAAGATTTATGGGAAAGTTTAGAAAAATCAACGAATGAACCTGTTGAAAAAACAATGGAAAGTTGGATTTTTCAACCTGGATTTCCACAAATAAAAGTTTCTGAAGAAAAAGATTCCCTTAAATTAGAACAAAGCATATTTAAATACGAAAAAACATCAAATGAAAATCAAATCTGGAAAATTCCGATAGTAATTAAATCATTTTCTGAGTCGGATGAATCTATTTATAAAACTTTGATAGAAGATAACAACAAAATTATTGAGTTAAATAGTTCACCTGATATTTTTCACCTAGTTAATGTTGGAGGTGATGGTTTCTACAGAGTTCAATATTCAAATGATTTATTAGCAAAAATTTTAAAAAATTTAAACCCAGAAAAAAATAAATTAAGTAATATTGAAAGATTTTGCCTCTTGGATGATTATTGGAGTGATATTCTTAGTTCTAATAAGACAGTAGATACATTTTTAGAAAATCTACAATTCTTTAAAGATGAAAATGATCCAGAAGTATTAAATTTAATAATTAGTTGCTTATCATTCATTGATAGATTCATAGATAAAAATTATTCAAATAATTTTAAAAGTTTTTCTAAAGATTATTTTTCCCATTTATTAAAAAAACATGGTTTTAAAAACAATAAAAATGACACCAATAAAATTAAAGAATTTAAGGCAGCATTAATACGTGGATTAGGAAACATATGCGATGACGAAAAAACAATCAATTATTGTAAGGAACTATTTGAAACTTATAGAAAAAACCCTAAAAATGTGGAAGCAAATTCATTAGCAGCTACTATATCAGTACTCTCTAATAATGGTGATTCAAACTTATATAATGAATTTCTTAATTTATATTTAAATTCATCCACTCCTCAAGATGAAATGAGATTTCTTTTTGCATTATCTTCATTTCAAAATATAGATAATTTTATAAACACACTAGAGTTATCATTATCAGAAAAAGTGAGAACACAAAATGCACCATATCTTTTGGGTCAAACATTAAGAAATAAAAAACATTTTTCTGTTTCATGGAATTTTATAGAAAAAAATTGGGATATAATAAATGATAAATTTCCTGAAAATTCAATACCAAGACTACTAACAGGAATCCGATCAATCACAGATGAAGAAACCTCTAAAAAAATTAAAACCTTCTTAAAAAATAACAAAGTACCTCAAGGACAAAAAACAGTAGATCAACATATAGAAAAACTAAATATTAATGTTAAATTTAGAAATTTTAATTTAAAATATTTGGAGAAATTTTTTCTTAAATATAATTAGGTAATTTTATGACAATTAAAGAAAATATCATGAATCTTAAAATAACAATGAAAGATTTATTATTTATTCTTCCATTAATATTTTCATTTATATTAATTATTTTTATGCTTTTTGATAATGCAAGTACAAAATGTGATTGGTCTATTAGGGATAGATGGGAGTGTTATTCAGAGTCTGATAAAAATTCTTAAAGTTTTTTATGTAGAAGCATTGAATATTGAAATTCTTATTTTTTTGGAGTTAATGAAGAATGAAAATTAAACTCAAATCTTTTTTTATCTCTAGGTAAAATAATACCAGAATCAATAAAATTGTTAAATATAATATTAAATTTTTTTTCATCTAGGGTTGAATTACGAATTAAAGTAGATAAAGGTGTCTGAGAAATATAATTTCTTGATTTAGTATCAAATTCACAGTTTGTTGCTATAGAAATGAGAACAAGTTTTTCTGATGAATTTAGATCAGAATAAACAATTTTTTTAATATTATGATAAGAATCCCAAACCTGATTTTTCATTATTCCACCTTACTGATAAATTAAAATATAATAACTATTGTCTTTAAGGAACATCATCATGTCAAAGCCAATTTTTTGGAATCACGCTTGTGAAGAATTATCTAAGAAAGATAAAGTAATAAAATTAATTATAAATAAATATAATAAAGATTATATAATCGAATCAAAAAATCCATTCAAAACATTATGTAGATCAATTATTAGTCAACAAATTTCTACTACCGCAGCAAAATCAATTTATGAAAAATTTGAATTACTTTCTTCATTAATTCCTGACAAAATTATTAAAACATCAGATTATGAATTTAGAAAAATAGGATTATCTAAGCAAAAAATTTCTTATATTAAAACATTATCGGAAAAAGTAAACTCAGAAAAAATTAATTTGGTGAAGTTAAAAACATTACAACCAGAGAAAACTTTTAAGACACTTACAGAATTAAAGGGCATTGGCCCATGGACTGCTAACATTTTCTTAATGTTTTATTGTTTAAATGCAAATATTTTCCCTTCTAATGATTTAGGATTAAAAAATGGATTAAAAAAATTCTATAAAAACTCAAATCAACTAAACACAATAAAAAATCTTTGGGATCCATGGTGTTCTGTAGGCACTTTTTACATATGGAGAGCTTTGGACGGAGAACCATTAAATTATTAAAATTAATTAAATTTTTCAATTTTTAGGTATGATATCCAATTAAATAGATTATTTAGGAGAATAAATGAATATCAGTGAACTTTTTATGAAAATAGCAAAAGAAAATTTTATTGATCATTTTTTTGGTATCCCTGGAAGTGGAGTTCCGTTAGATTTAATGGATAGTGGAAGAAAAATAGACTTACATTTTATAAATGTAGCACATGAATCAACAGCAGCTATTGCTGCAGGAACATATGGTCTCTTAAAAGAATCAACAGGGTTATCTTTGGCCGTAAAAGGTGTGGGGGCTGCAAATCTAACAGGGGGAATGGCTAATGCTTATTTTGAAAGAATGCCGGTTGTTGGAATTTGTGAAACCACTCCTAATTATTCATATCAAAATGAAATGGTTCAACATGCTGACCATTATGGAATGATGAAATCGGTAACAAAAAAAATGTTAACTATTTCAAAGGATAATCCAGGAAAAACAATAAGAGATGCTTTTTTTACATCAATGGAAAATAGACAAGGGCCAGTATTAATAGATTTTCCATCAGATATGGGATTAGTAGATGTAAAAGACGAATTAAATACCTCATATAAACCTAAAAAATCTCAAGAAACAAAAAAATCTGAAATAATAAAAATATCTGAAATCATTAATAAGTCTAAAAAACCTGTAATAATAATTGGAAATGATGTCAGGGCAGATAATGCAATAGATGAATCAATAAAATTTGCTGAAAAATGTGGTGCTGGTGTCATATCCACAATGAAATCTAGAGGAGTATTTCCAGAAAATCATGAAAGATGGGTAGCTGTAACTACTGGATTTCCAATTCAAAATACTAAAGCAGGAGATTTAATGCTAAATTCAGATTTAATAATTTTGATTGGCGTTGATCAAATGATGACACATACTCCATGGCCTCAAAATACACTTCAAACTATAGAAATAGTTTCAGACTCAAATTTCAAAACAATGTCTTCAGATCCTATTTTCATAGAAGCAGGGAACATAAAATTCACACTAAATAAATTAACAAGAATGATAGAGAACACAGGATGGAAAATCCCAGAATTATCAAATATATCTAAGAAACTAGAATCTAGATTTAAAAGGCCTTCTAATGCAATATTTGCTACACAAGACATTATAGAAATTTCTAAGGAGATATTACCTGAAGAAGGATTGGTTTATAGCGAGACAGGTGCTTTTATAACTTTGTTAGAAAATACATGGAAATTTGATCAACCTTCAAAATTTTTTGGTACTTCTGGAGGAAGAACAATGGGGTTAATGATTCCTTCATTTATTGGTGGATGTTTAGCTACCAATAACTCAATTCCATCAATAGGCATAGGAGCAGATGGAAGTTCATTAATGAGGTTGGGAGAATTCGAAACTATAAAAAGATGTAACCTAAAATGGCCTATAATAATCATTAATGATGCAGCTTTAGGAACTATGAAATATAGACAAGGATTTAGGAAGTACCCCGATTATGGATTAGATTTAAGTATGGTTGATTTTGCAAGTAGTGCAAAGTCATGTGGACTAAAAGGAAAGACAACTAGTACTCCAGAAAGTTTTAGAAGTGCACTAATTGAATCATTTAAGGAAAATACAACAACAATAATAGATGCAAGAATAGACGCAAAAATTTATCAAGACAGTTTTGGATTAACTTTAGGAGATTAATTAAATAAAAGTTCCCCAAAATCTTGAAAGATATTTATCAGGGATGATTTTCAACAATACTCTGTCTTCTTTCTTTATTTGAGCAACTCTATCTAGAACTAAATCAACTGGTACATAAAGTTTTACAATTTCTTCAGTAATAGGAAAAATTTTTTCTTTAGGCAGAATATCACATTTACCTTCTATGACAACATAATCATTTGCTAATGGTTCAGAGTAAATACATAAAGAAACTCTATTATCTCTTAAAAGATTCCAATATTTTGCTCTTTTTTTAGTAGTGGAAATATAAATTGCACCATCTAAATAAATATACCAATTTGGAGAAAGTTGAGAGGTTCCATCTTTTTTAATTGTCGAAACAACTGCAATTCTAGGTTTATTAAGAAAAGTTTCAATTTTTTTGAAGTTATTCATATTATTTAATTATCAAATAAAAGATTATTAATTGTAAAAGTATATTTTCTTTAATTTAGTATATATAATTTTTATAACTATAAAAAATCACCATAAAAACCATAAAATGAGAGAGATAATTAAAGAAACAAAAAATGAAATAGATAATTATTTAAAAGAACAAAACTCTCAAAATATTAGACTTCAAAGAGCTCAAAATAACTTAGCTTTCTTACTTAAAGAATTTGAAAGATTAATAGATGATTTTTATAAAGACAATTCAGAAAAATCTAATAATTAACAATTGAATTTAAAGATACAGAAAAAGGTTTTTTATATAATTTAAGATCTATAACACAAAGAATCCCCAATACATTATTTCCAGTTTTTCGAATTAAATCTATTGAAGCATTTACAGTACCACCAGTGGCAATAATATCATCAACAATCAATATATTTTTTGATTTTGGTATTACTGAAGAAGATAATTCTAAAGTATCCTTTCCATATTCAAGATCATAGTCAATGCTTATGACTGGGGGTGGCAATTTGCCTTTTTTTCTAATCAAAAGCTGTGGAATCTTGAAATTCTGAGAAAGCGGAGAAGCAAAAATAAATCCTCTTGATTCTATGGGAGCTAAATAGTCAGGATTTATTTTTTTAACAAATTTTCCTAATTCATCTAATGTAAAAGAAAAAGCTTCTGGATTAGAAAGTATTGTAGAAATATCTCGAAAAACTATCCCTTTTTTTGGATAATCATCAATTTCTCTAATAATTTTTTTTAGATTCATATTATTATAATTATGTTAATCTCATATTAATATTATATTGTGAATAATAGAATGAAAAAAGTATCAAGATTAGGAATAATAGGTGGAAGTGGAATATACAACCTTCCTGAAATAAAAAATTCTGATTGGGTTGAAATTAAAACAAATTTTGGAAAACCTTCAGGTAAAGTATTAATTGGAAACTTAAATAATATACCAGTGGCTTTTCTCCCTAGACATGGACAAAATCATCAATTTTCACCTTCAAGAATTAATTATAGAGCAAATATTGAAGCTCTAAAAATATGTAATGTCACTAATATAATATCTATAAGTGCTGTAGGATCCCTTAAAGAAAATCTATACCCAGGAACAATAGTTTTATCTGATCAATTTATTGATAATACAAAATTTCGAAAAAACACTTTTTTTGATGATGATATAGTAGCTCATGTACCTATATCAGATCCTACATGTATCAATCTAAAAAAAGAGATTATTAAAGCAGCAAATAAATCTAACATTAATATTATTGAAAAATCTACATATATATGTATTGAAGGACCCCAATTTTCCACAAAATCAGAATCATTTCTCTATAAAAAATGGGGTGCAGATATTGTTGGAATGACTTCTATGCCAGAAGTCAAATTATCTCGAGAAGCAGAAATATGTTATGTGAACTTATCTTTAATAACTGATTTTGATTGTTGGAACGATAAACAAGAACCAGTATCTGCTAAAATCGTTATAAATAATTTTCAAAAAAATATAACCAAAATTCATTCAATATTAAAAAAATTATCACTTAATGAAGATTTCTTACATGAATGTAATAGGGGATGTCAAAATTCATTAGAAAATTCGATAACTACTAAATTAGATAGAAGTAATAAAAAAAATCAAAATAAATTAAAAAATATCATAAAAAAATACTATAATATTATTTAATGAGTAATCAGAATCAGAACATAAAAGAAGATAAAAAGAATTTTTTCTATAAATTTTTGGATTACATAAAAGTAAGATTGATTTCTGGAATTATTATTCTAATTCCTTTGCTAGTTACTCTTTACCTTTTATCCTTCGCATTTGAAACATTAGATGGGTTTTTCGCTCCAATTTTTACTCAAATATTTGGAAGAAAAATTCTAGGAGTAGGTTTTATAGTATTATTACTATTAACATTCCTACTAGGTACAATAAGTAGATTTGCTATAGTTACAAAAATAATTCAGTGGATTGAATCATTAATTCTAAAAACACCATTATTTGGAGCAATATACAATACAACACGAGAAGTAGCTAGCTCATTTCAAGGTGGTAAAAACACGGGTTTTACTACTCCAGTTACAATTGAATATCCAAGAAGTGGTGTATGGACAATGGGTTTCTTAACAAGAACAATTGAATTCGATGAAAAAGGAACCCATGGAATAGTTTATATGCCATCAACACCTGTACCTAGTACTGGTTGGGTAGTTCTTGTACCCATTGAAAAAATTAATTTCCTTGATCTAAAAGCTGATCAAGCAATGAAATTGATTGTTGCTGGTGGAATTGCTTCGTCTGGAAAATTAAAATTCAAAAGCATGAATAAATAATCATATATGACAAATCCAAAAATTGTATCTGTTTGCTTAAGTGAATTCGGCGGAATTCCTAAATATCCACAAGAAAAAATTGAAGTTAATAAATTTGGTATAAAAGGAGACTTCCATTCAGGTAAAACGAATCATCATGCAAAAAAAATCAATTATGATAGACAACTATCCTTAGTATCTAAAAGTGTAATCAACGAATTGTCTGAAAAACTTCAAGTTAACATAGTACCAGGAGATTTAGGTGAAAATTTTTTGGTTGATAATATGGGTGATCTGACTAACATCAAACCAGGCTCTAGATTAAAAATTGGCAAAGAAGTAATTATAGAAATAACAAAACACAACACTCCATGTGTAACTATAAACAAAATTCATCCCTTGCTAATGGAAAGTATATTAGGAAGAAGAGGATTATTAGCAAAAGTAGAATCTACTGGAACAGTAAAACCAGGAGACGCTATAGAAATTTTATGAAAAATAATAAATGTCTAGTTTGCAAATATAATCATTGGAACAGAAAAGATTTTTTGTCAGAAATAATATTTTTTTTTCTATTAATGATTGGATATAAACATTACCATAAATAATTATGTGCGGTAGATATAATTTACATCAAACAGAACAATTAAAAGATAGATATCAAGCAGTAAATCAAATTTCTATTTTTCCGGATTACAATAGAAGTCCTGGGACAGTTAATCCTGTAATAATATCAAAATACAATGAAAATTGGATTTTGGGTTTTGAATGGGGCATCCAAAAACAAAATAAATTAATTGCTAATAAAAGAATTGAATCAATAAATAATGATTTAAGGTTATTCAAAAGATGCCTTGTGCCTATAAATGGATATTATGAGTGGAAATATCATCCTATAGGGAAAATACCATTTTATATTTATCCTAAAACCAAAAACTTGGTGTCAGTTGCTGGCATTTATTATAAAAATACTGAGACAAATATTTCTAGTTATTTAGTATTAACAAAACCTGCTGATAAAAAAATAGAAAAAATTCACTCAAGAATGCCTATATTTCTTACTGAAAACAACGAAAGGAAATGGCTAAATGGAAATTATAATTTTGATTTTCATATTGATAATATAAAGCTAGAAATTATCCCAGTATCCAAGAAAGTTAATAACCCTCAAAATTCAGATCCCTCTTGTATAAAAAAATCCAATGAATATCAAATATTTTTTAATTAGATTACCAAATAAAATTTTATATAATAAAAACATATAGTAAACAAGGAGGATAAATGCCTGTTGTAAACATTACATGGAAAGATGGAAGAAGTAGAGAACAAAAACAAGAAGTGATAAAAGATATCACTAAAACATTAGTGGAAAAAGCTAATGCTAAAGAAGAAGATGTTGTAATAATTTTCAACCCTTTAGATGCATCTAATTTAGCTCATGGAAAAGAGTTACTAGGATAATAACTTACATTTATTTAATATTAGATCTATTATTTTGAATCACATCCCTATTAATTAAATTTTCAGGAAGATTCCCGGCTAAAACAGTTAAGGCTTCTCCTACTACTCTTCTTTGTAGTTCTTGATTAGATTCTTGTGAAAAATAAGCAGTATGAGGAGTAACTATTACATTATCAAATCCAAATAACTTATTTGAGGCTTTTGGATGATCATCTTCCATAACATCTAAACCTACACCTAAAATTTTTCCTGTACTTAGACCATGAATTAGAGCATCTTCATTAATCAAACCACCTCTAGCAGCATTAATAATAATTACATCGTCGTTCATCATTTGAACTTGATCAAAAGAAATTAAATGTTTAGTTTCTTTTATTAAAGGAATATGTAGTGTAATAAAATCAGAATTTTTTATTAAGAAATCTAAAGTTACCGATTGAACATTATTTTTTTCATCATCACCATTTAATATTGGATCAAATGCCATAACTTTTATGCCAAATATATTAGCTTTTTCAGCAACTTTTCTTCCAATTCTTCCATAACCAATTATACCCAAAGTGGATTCACTTAACCTTCTTACTCTTTCTACTTTATTTACTTCATCCCATAATCCTCTTTTAACTTTTTTGTCATGAGGTATTATTGATCTATTCAAAGTTAAAAGCATAGCTAAAACATGGTCGGAAACTTCATCTAAACAATAATCAGGAATATTAGTAATTATTATTCCAAGTTCTGTAGCTTTTTTAATATCAATATTGTCTACCCCAATTCCATACCTGCAAGCAACTTTACATTTTTCAGCAGCCCCTAGCACTTCTTCATTAATATCAGCAAAACAAAATAAAATTGCATCAACATCTTTAATCAGATTTTTTAAAGTCTCCGTTTCAGAATTTGGAGATACAATTAACTCATGTCCATTATCTTCGATAATCTTTTTTTCTATATTAATATTTGGCCAAACATAATCTGTTATTAATATTTTCATTATTCTGACTCCATAAGTTCATTTTCAATTGGTTTAAATTGACAACCTTCAACAAAAAAATTAAAGAAATCTTCTGTTGTTTCTAATTCTACATGTTCAATAGTTTTAACTAAATCTTCAACTACATTTCTAAGTTTTTTTGATAATAACATTAAAGTAGCACCTTCTAAAGAAGCATTTCCAATTTTGATTACTTCTGCATTTGGAAGATCAACAATAAATCCTATTTTCTTAGCATTATCAACATCTATATAATTCGCAAAACCTCCACTAAGATAAATTTTTGAAAAACTGTTCAAATCAGCAGGATATTTTCTGATTACAATTGCTTGTCCACAAGAATTAGCAGCCTTAGCTTGAGCAAGAGCACTAACATCTGCTCTAGATAAAGTAATGTTTTCATTTTTTGAAACAACATATTCTTGAGCATTATTTTGAAAGACTCCTAGTTCATTCATAATGTCATTAGACTTGAGTTCAGAAAGAATATCAATCAAACCAGATCCACACATTCCTTCTGGTTTAGAATTTCCAATTATTTTCATTTTTGGTTTATTATTTTCAAGAATAAATCTTTCAATTGCACCATCATAACCTGGCATTGCATAAGAAACTTCACCACCTTCGAAAGCAGGTCCCGCAGGACAAGATGCAGCCATTAATTTATTCTTATTACCAACTACTATTTCAGTGTTTGTTCCTACATCAACTAGAATTACATTATTTTCTTCAGTATCCATTGCTATAGTTAATAGGTCTGCTGTCACATCAGAGCCAACGTGTGAACCAATTAATGGTGCTCCATAAACCTTGGCATTGGGGTTAATTCTTATCCCAATATTTTTTGCAGTTGTATGTAGGGAAGTAGAGTCTCTTTTTCCTGTTTCTCTCTCTAATTCAGTAAATGATTTATAAGGTTTTTGTCCTATAGAAAAAACATCAATTCCAAAACAAATATCTCTCATGGTAGAATTTCCAACAATAACGATTTCATAAATCCATCTACGTCTAATTTTAAACTCTTTACACAATTCTCCTATTTCAAAATTAATTCCAGAAATAAGTACAGATTGAAGTTCTCCTTTAAATTTTCCAGTTTCATAAGAAATTCTATTCATTACATCACTTCCACCAAAACGTTGAGGATTTTCAAAAGAAGATGTCCCCATGATTTTTCCATTTTGCAGATTAACTAAATTCATAACAATAGTAGTTGTTCCAATATCTATTGAAAGTCCAAAAATATATCCTTTAAAATCATCAATTTTTTCTGAGTTATTATAAATTATTGAATCTCCTTTTTTTACAGTAATTGGATCTAATTCAAATTTTCGTTTTAATCCTTTATCTAAAATTTTTGGTTGTCTTCTGAGAATATTAAATCTAATATCTTTTTGAGGATCTTGCACAATAGATTGACAAGCTAGACGATAATTTTCTTTTAAAAATTTTTCTGATTCAGTTTTTTGAGAAAGACCTTCTAATCCATCTATTATTTCAACAATACATTCATGACATTCACCAGTACGACCACAGGACGTAGGTACTCTTACATTTAAAAAATCAGCATAATCAAAGAGTGATTTATTTTTTTCTGATTCAATTTGAAATTTTTCGAAAAAGACTGGACACATTTTATAAATAGAAAATAGATACTGTTAAAATTATATCAAATTTCCCACGCTGTTCTATAATCTAGTAAATCAGATCCAGTGCACACAGGTAAGTCATCCTTTTTTTGAGTAAAGAATTGGTTTTTACAGTTAAAATTTGCAGTACATCTAGATTTTGCATCTTTGTAAGGACAACGTTTTTTACTAACCTCATCAGCATTAAAAGAAATATCTTTATAAATCAAAAATAATTTTTGAAGACTTTGTTTTGCTTTTTCTACGTTAATATTTTTTTGTAAATTATTACCATTAGACTTCAAAATTATCCTTTAACACCTAAAATATCTTTAGCGATTTGTACACATTCAACAGCATTAGAACCATATCCATCAGCTCCCATTTCATCAGCAAAATTTTTTGTAACAGGAGCACCTCCTACAAGTATTTTCACTTCATCTCTAAGTCCAGCTTCTTCAAAAGCTTCAATAGTTACTCCCATATTAGGCATAGTAGTAGTTAATAATGCTGACATACCAACAACAGTAGCTTCATGTTCCAATACAGCATCTATAAATTCATCAGGTTTTGTATCTACTCCTAAATCATGAACTGTAAAGCCACCTCCCCTCAACATCATAATACATAGATTTTTTCCAATATCATGTAGATCACCTTTTACTGTACCCATAATTACCGTTCCTATAGGCTCTACTCCTGACGCTGAAAGTATGGGATCTATATGTTCCATACCAGCTTTCATAGCTCTAGCTGAGATTAAAACTTCAGGAACAAATATTACATTATCTCTAAATTTTACTCCTACAATTGCCATACCTGCTATTAAACCATCATCTAGAACAGTATTTGCTTCATAGTTTTGATCTAATGCTTTTTTGACTAAATCATATACTTCATTATTGTTACCTTTAATCAAGTTAAATGCTATTTCTTGCATCAACAAATCCGAAGAATCAAACATTGCACCAATATGTTCTTGTTCATTTTGCTTAGTAACATATTTAAATTCTTCAGATAATCCTTCGTGAATAATTGCCATCAGATCTCCTGTTATTTTGAAATGAAATTTTATATCTAAATTGAATTTTTTGAAATATAAATTATTTTCTTGAAGTCCATTCTTCTACGGCTTGTGGAATTGCTAATAAATTTTCTATTTTAGTTTTTAATGGAATTGCACATTCTGGTGCAATTAATTGAACTCCTGCATCCAAAGCTTTAAATACTTCCTCTTTAACATCATTAACACCTTTAGAATAAAGAGTTTCTGGATTATTAATATTTCCAACTAAATTAATTTTTCCATCCACTGCATTCATAGCTTCTTGAGGATCATTTTTTGAATCAAAATGAAAAGCTGCCATACCACTTTGTGCTATATAAGGCATTCTATCAACAGTTTTACCACATATATGAAGAATTAAAGGTACTGGTAGAGTTTCCACTAATTCTTGATGGATTTCCAAAAGAAATCTTTTATAATATTCACCACTTACCAAATCACCAGTTGCATGATCGGGAACTACTAACACATCTGCTCCAGCATCAATTTGAGCTTGACCAAATAAAACAGTAATTTCTTTTAATTTATGTAAAGATTCCATAGTTTTTTGAGGGTCATCTATTGATAAAAGTAAAAAAGGTTCTACTCCAAAAACATGATAAGCAAGAGTCCAAGGACCCATAGTTTTACCAACTATAGCTACTTCATCACCTACCTCTTTTTTCAAAATTTCTATTGATTTTGTGATTGCTAAATTATCCTGATGTTCCAAAAAACCAGATGGTATTTTAACGTCTTCAGGAGTTTTCCAAATAGGATTACCCATTCTTACAGTAGGCCAATTATCTTTTTGTTCCCATTGCATTTCACAACCTAAAGCTGAAGATTCTTGAATAATAGAAAAATATGGAGCTATAGAATCAAAACCCAATTCTGTATAACCTGTAATAGCTAATTTAGCATTCAATTCTGGATCTCTACATGCATCTGGAAATGGAGCATCTACTAAATCCATTAATTCAACTGTAGCAACATTAGTGGGATTAGACACTGGTGTTCTATCAACAGGTTGGCCTGTTAAAGCATTTATTACTCTTTCTTTCTTTCTCATATAATTAAAATATTATGTAGATGAAAATCCTAATGTTTGTGTAGTCATTTGTCCCGCCATATCTTCGGCTGCTAATATGTCTTCAGTCGCACTAATATTCCTTGCTATTGGTAATATTATTTTCATTATTGCATCGTTCCTTCTAAAACATTGTAGTGATATTTCAGTATGATTAATTTTCACACATCCTCCATATCTAACAAATCCATTAACAACTGCTCTATATCGAATCTCGGGTTTTTTTGCTTCTCCTTCTCCTGAAACAGTGTAAATAGTTTTTCCATCAACGTTTTTTGGAGTCAAATATAATTGCATTTCAGATCTTAAATCTTTTACAGTAATCTTTGATTCTGAATCATAGTCATCATTTTTCATAACAGCTCTTTTTAATAAAAATCTTAATGGAGAAGTACAACATCCATTTTTCATTTCACAATCATAAGTGGCTTGATTGTAAGAGTTTTCAATTGGTTTAGCACCACCAAACAACACGATCCTATCTCTTATTTGAGTTAACCTTTCTTTTACACCATCTTTATTACTATAGGAGTGAACAGTTAAAATAGAACCTTTTAAAAATAATCCAACTGTAATCTCATGAAAAAAAGGATCCATAGAGATCAGTTCTAAACAAGTTCCATATTTTTTTATAACTTCTTGTGGATTCATGTAATTAGTTTACAAAAAAAATAACTTATATGCTAAATTTTTATTTGTGAATCAATCAATTTTCTAAATTCTTTAATATGATGTTTATCTGTACCACAACATCCTCCCAGAATTTTAACCCCTAAATCTAACATTTTAAGATAATTCTTAGCCATAAATTCTGGTTTTTCATTATATACAATTTTACCATTGATTATTTCAGGAATTCCAGCATTAGATTGAATCATAACTGGATTTTCAGAATACATCATCAACTCAGAAGCTACTTCAACCATAATTTCAGATCCATTACCACAATTTGAAGCAACAACATCTGCTCCAGAATCAACCAAATCTTTAGCAGCTTTTTCAGGAGTAATACCCATCATGGTAAATAACCCCCTAGGACCTTTATCAAAAACCATACTTCCGATAACTGGTTTATCAGTGATTTGTTTGGCAGTTTTAATACCTAGTGTGATTTCTTCTATTGAAGTCATAGTCTCGAAAATTATCCCATCAACACCTCCTTCTAATAAAGCTGAAATTTGTTGATGAAAAGCTTGACTCATTTCACCTTCAGAAACATCCCCTAAAGGTTTTAAGAATTCTCCAGTAGGACCAATGGAACCAATAACAAACTGGTCATCTTTTGCTTCTGATCTTGCTAATTGTGCTGCTTTAATATTTAAAGTTTTGATTAAATCTTTATGTCCATATTTTTTTAACATAAATGGATTTCCTCCAAAAGAATTAGTCAAAACAAAGTTTGATCCATTTTCAAGATAATTTTTTGCCATCCCTTTGATCACATCTGGATGAGAATCACACATATATTCTGGACATCCACCTGGTTCAAGGCCTTTAGTTTGCAGATAACTACCAGTAGCACCATCTCCTAAAAGAGTAACACCTGAGTTTAATAAATCTAAAAAATCTATTTTATCCATTTTCATTCCACAAATAATCTATAGATCCTGGTGATGGATTTCTTTTATTTTTTTTTATCAAATCTCGAAGAATTGAAACGAAATTTTCAGGCATTCTTTCATTTATTTCTTTCAATTTCAAATTTACTACTGTATCTAAATCACCTTCAAAGGTACCATGTTCTTTCCATTGAAATCCATCTAAATATGCATCAGACCCATAACTACCATCAAACATAGCTATAGCATCTGCTGCTTCTTGAAATCTTGAATCTAAAGTGAATGAATTTCTGTTAGACCCTTCTACCCCTTCAACTTGTAAAGGAATTTCTTTCCAATACATTATTCTAATATTGATTGTCATTTAATTAAGGTTTCCAGATCTATAAGCATCTAAATAGTTCATACAGAAATCATCATTTCCTAAAAGCATTTCACTGGTTACTTTAAATGCATTAGAAGATAAATCTAATTCAAATACATTGCCAATATTAGTCTGTACAGGATCAATAATTCCACTATCAATACCATTTTGAATACCAAGGTATATAAATACATCATTTACTAATTTTCTCTTTGGTAACCCAAATGAAACATTACTTAAACCACCTGAAATATGAATTTCATCTCCAAAACTTTTTCTTATTTCTTTTACTGCATCAAGAAAATGAGGACCATATGTAGGTGATACAGAAATAGGGAATACTAGAGGATCTACATGTACTCTGCTGTAACTAATATTAAGTTCATCTACTTTTTTCATTAATTCCTTAACATTCTGCACCCTTTGAACATCATCCTCAGGCATACCATCTTTACTAGCAGCAGTAATAATAACATGTGTATCAAACTCATTTACCAAATTTATTGTTTCTAATCTTTCTAATGCTACAGAGTTAATCATCGGAGAGCCTTGTTTTCCTGAATAAGTTTTTAAGCCTGCTTCAATAATTTGTGAATTTGAAGAATCAATACTAGGAGGAACAGTAGATAAATTCTCTACAACATCGACTAACCAATTCATTGAAACTATTTGCTCATCTAAATTGTAGGAAACTTCATCAACATTTAAATCTAAAAAATTAGCTCCAGCATTGATTTGCCTATCTACCTGATATTTTATATAACTAATTGCTTGCTCTTGTTCTTCTGAGGAACCATGAACTCCTTTCCAAATAGCAACCATAAGATGTTTTACCGTTCCTTGTTGATATGGTTGAGTTTCATGAAAATGTTTAGGGATTTCTAAAAACATTTTTTCACCATTAGTATCAGAAAATAAAACAGATTTTACTCCTTTTTCATTTTCCCCAATTCTTTTCCCATTCAGTCTTAAAACTCTAGTAGCATGAATGTTTTCACCTACTATAATAAAATTATTATGACTATTTAAAGGAATTGACATCAAAACACCTCTTTAATATTTGTATTTATATACCACTTAAGAAATTCATTAATTCCACCGAAAGGATAAATATGTAATTTATCATAACCCATTAATGATTTAAGAATATTATCAGGATTATGATTAATTATTTTTCTTATATCTAACCCTTGCTTCATAAAAACTGATGTAGTAGCAGCTACACCACAAATTTTTGCATATTTTAAAATGGTTGTTAATTTTGCAGGACCAGCAATACCTAAATGAATTTCAGATTTTACACCTATTTTTCCCAAATGACTTTTAGTTTTATTAATCCACGAATTTGTTATATCTGGAGACAAACACCATTGAGTAACAATATTAGATTGAATGTTATTCGCATTTAACCATTTAGATTTTTCAATCATATTTTCAAAATGATTTTTATCTTCAGGATTTCCTTCAGGATGACCAGCTATATTTACAGTTTTTATTTTTGACTGTTGGATCAAACCAGTATTAAGTAAATCTATTGAACTAGAAAAACGACCTTTGGGGTTAGATATACTTCCTCCAATAATTAAAATTTTGATCACCCCAATTTTTATTAAACCATCTAAATAATTTATAAAGAACTCTTCGTCTGGAATAGTTCTTGCCGGACAATGTGGTATTGGTGTAAATCCATAATTCAGAATAGTTTCTGATGCATTAATGATATCTTGAGGAGAAGCTCCTGGAATATATGTAATGTATATATCATCGACTATATCTTTAGGAAGATCTTTTATTTTTTCTACTTGTTTTGGAATTATTTCCAAAGAAAATTTCGCTTTCATTAATCTTATCTATTTATAAAAATCAATATATTATAATAACCCTATTTTTTACGAATAAACAGTTTTATAATCATTGAATAAATATTTTAGTATAAAAGGAATCAATTAATGAATATAGGTTTTATCGGTTTAGGAAATATGGGAACGGGAATGGTAAGGAATATATTAAAAAATATGGGTCAAAATAATAATTTAAACGTGTATACAAGAACTAAATCAAAAATCGACTCTATGGTTGAAGAAGGAGCTACTGGTTGTTATTCACTTAAGGAACTAACTACAAATTCAGATATTATTCTAACTTGTTTACCAAATGTTGATACTAGTAGAGATCTTATATTAGGATCAGATGGAATTATAAATCATGCTAATTC
>CEUY01090928.1_pt1 | contig 18463 bp, 13 predicted proteins | sample 361481 | NCBI WGS metagenome assembly CEUY01 (sample SAMEA2622737, study PRJEB7988) | marine metagenome | isolation source: saline water (ENVO:00002010), including
GGTTCCCGCTATTACTATGCCGGGTAGGGATTTGGGTTTCTCGAACAACATTTTTACTTGCAATTAAAGTTAGAAATAGGGGGTGGCAATTAAAAGCTTTCTTCAATATCGCCTTCTACTGAAGCCACGAGACTCTCAATTTCCAGCAATTGATCCTGAGCGGGGTTTTTCCATAGGCCTCTATTAGCCGCCTCCATAAGTCTTTCTCCCATAGCTCGGATAGCCCATGGATTCTTTTGTTTTAAAAAATTTTGTGTGTCTTCGTCCAAAAGATATTTATCAGTAACACCTTCATACATATGGTCTTCAATGGCATCTGTTGTGGCATCGTAGCCGAACATGTAGTCAACCGTTGCAGCCATTTCGAGTCCACCTTTATAACCATGCAGTTTCATAGCATCGATCCACTTTGGGTTAACAACCCGGGCGCGGTAAACTTGCTTGACCTCTTCTTTTAAACTTTTAATCTTCACTGTAGCGGGGTTTGATGAGTCTCCAAAATATTCTTTTACTTTTTGTTTTCCTTGTCCCTCTTTGATTTGATTAACTGCATTGATTAAACCACCGTGAAACTGCAAATAATCATCGGAATCAAAAATATCGTGTTCGCGATTATCCTGATTCTGGCTAACCACATCCATTTGTGAGAGCTGTTTGTTAAACTCTTCTTTTTTCTCAACTCCATAATCGTTTTGAGTGTAGGCAAACCCACTCCAGTTCATAAAAATATCTGCGAGATCTTGTTTGCTTTGCCAGTTTTTAGTGGTAATGGCTTCTAGGATTCCTGTTCCATATCTACCTGGTGCGGAGCCAAATATGCGGAACAGTTCTTTCGATTTTGATTCAAGATGATGTTTGCGAACAAAATTCATCTCAACAGGTTCGTCAAGATTTGCGACCATTTGAATGGCTTGATCCATCAGGTTTATAAGGTTTTGGAATGCATCGCGAAAAAAACCACTGATGCGAATAGAGACATCAATTCTTGGTCGCTGTAATTCGTCTAGAGGGATTGGTTCTACTCCGATGACTCTTTTATTCTCTGGTTTCCAGATAGGGCGAACGCCTAGTAAATATAAAATCTGTGCAATATCATCGCCCTTAGTGCGCATATTTGAAGTGCCCCATAAAACCATGGCAATGGATTCTGGATATTTCTCCGACTCTTTTTTAAATCTTGTCAAAAGCCCATCAGCCAGCTTTTTACCCATGATCCATGAGGTGGTGGTTGGTAGGGAATTAATATCTACAGAATAAAAATTCCTTCCTGTGGGCAATATAGTTGCCATACCGCGAGTAGGTGCGCCTGAAGGACCGGGTTTGATATATTTACCGCTTAACCCCTCAGTCAGACTTGTCAGTTCTTCCGCCATCTGTTGCAATTTAGGGAATATTTGCTGAAAGATAAATGCAACGGTTTTAGACAAGCCTGAAATTTCACATTTCAACAAATTGTTGATTTCCCCTTCCAGTCTTTGTATCGGTTGAGACATTTGAGAAAAGCATTTTTGGAACACAGCGTAAGAAAGAGTATCAAAAAGTTTTAGCAAATCACCACGGCTGGTTACTGGTTCCTGGTAGAAATCCAATAACGATTTTGGAACCGCATGTTCAAGAGGCAGGCTTTGGTCACTGAAATAACTAGTATGGGTGATACCACAAAACTCCATAAGAATAGTTTGCGTGCCTTTAACTGGAGGCGTGTCTATTCGTGCTAGACTGACAAACAGGTTTATGAGTTGATCCCCTTCTGGCACTTTCCCTAGAATATGCAAACCTTCTCGTATTTGCGTATTGCCTATTTCGCAGAGAAAACCGTTAATGGCTTTACGGTATTCTTTGAAATTTTCAGGAGCCTGATCAAACCCCAGATCATGATTGATATGAGTAGATTCGCAAAGTTCCCATATCTGGTTTTGAACGATATCAATTTTGTCTGGATCGACACTCTGAATATATGTCCACTCTTCGATCAATTGTTCAATACGAGCAAGATCGTCGTAAAGATCGGCACGAGTCATGGGAGGCACCATATGATCTATCAACACAGAATGTGTTCGTCGCTTCGCTTGAGAACCTTCTCCTGGATTGTTGATGATGAAATAGTAGAAGAAGGGTAGGTCGGCAATTGCCAGGTCTGGATAACAAGTATCAGCAAGTGCAACCGCTTTGCCTGGTAGCCATTCAAGATTGCCGTGTTTGCCTAGATGAATAACAGCATCCGTTTTAAAATCTTCTTTCAGCCATCTATAAAAAGCCAAGTAGTGATGTGTTGGAACGATGTCCGGGCTATGATAAATAGCTACAGGGTTTTCGCCGAATCCGCGTGGCGGCTGAATTCCGACAAATACATTGCCAAAGAAAATGCCAGGCAAGTATAGTTTTTCCTCATATAAATATACGTTTCCAGGTGGTTCGCCCCAGTCTTTCAATATTTCCTTTTTAGACTTTTCGGGGAATCTTTCATGCCATTCTTTGTAAGCTTCTTGATGAACTTGAGCTGGGGCAAGCCTTTTTTGGTCTTCCGTTAGAAATTCTGTGTCGTAGGAAATTTGATCGATGAGTGAGTGAATCAAGTCGTCGCCATTTTTCGGGATTGAATTTACCGTGTATCCTTGTTCTTTTAGTTCTTTAAGGATGCAAATTAATGAGGCAGGAGTATCCAATCCGACAGCATTGCCAATCCGCGCGTTTTGAGTAGGATAATTGGTTAAAATGATAGATATTTTTTTATCTTTATTTTCCTTAAGAGCTAGTCCCGCAAACCGATTGGCGAGTCCCACCAAACTTATTATTCTTTCTTGATTTCCTACATACTGGGAGATAGGCTGTCCATTTATCATTTTCTCTTCAATAAATGCAATAGGATGCGCAACGATTTTTCCATCGAATTCGGGTAGTACGACTTTCATCCCCATATCGCGAGGACTCATACCCTTTTTATTATCTCTCCACTGCGATTCAGATTCAGAACAGTAAAGGGCATGTAGAACCGGTACATTCATACGTGCAAAGAGCCCTCTCAAATCATCTTCACCTTGGGTGACGTTTCCTGTTGTAGAAACATCCACCGTAGCATAAGACAGACAATCAATGATGACATCGGGCAGAGTTGAACTGTTTTCATCTAACAGGTATTTTTCGACAGGATGGATTTCATCTTGAGGTTGTTTCATCATGCTGCAATACAAAGGCATAACCACAGAACCCGTTGATTCGATTTCAGCAATCAATTGTTTGATGGGTTGAATATCATCCGCCAGATAATGAGTTCGGTATAAAAGAACAGCGATGATCTTTTTATTTTCTTTTTTGGCTAGATTTATGTATTCCTGATCCGCATATCCAGGGAGAAAACCAAATTCATCAAAAGGCTTTGGCTCCTGCCATCCTAGAGAAGTGCCACAATAAAGATCACTTAAATACTTTAACGACTCAATAATATGGTCAGAGTGACAAGCCTCATAATACGAAAACATTTTCTGACAGACAGGCACCGGGGCAGTAGAGAGCGATAGAATTGAAGGGTCATCATTTTTATATCCAGGAAGACAAATGAAAGGAAGATTTTTAGTATGTGAAACTTGATTCATCTTTTGCAACAAATCTTTATTGAATGACAGTCCACCCAGGTTTCGGGTCACGAGAATATCACCTTTGCTCAATTGTTCTTCTATTTTATCAAACTGCGAAAGATAATAAGTGCTAACCTCTATGCCAAACTCTTTGACAGCGTTGATATTTTTTGAGAAAACATGGTAGTCGGAGGAGGTAGAAACAAATATATATATGGACATGATATGTATCTTAATTTCTTAAAGCAGAACTTTTTCTTGATGGTGAACATCTGCCATCAAAACATAACGTCCTTGAAAAGTGTTGGCGATTTTTCTCAACAATGCAGAACCTGCAAATCGTGTATTCGAATCTACTACAAAACTCAACAAACCTAATTTTCTGACTCGATCTGCTAACCTATCCAGATCTTTGGAGATAGAACTCTTAAATTGAACATTTATCCGTCCATCTGAGATCACAACCATAAGGCTTGTTAGATGCCGCTTTTTCTTTGCAAATCCTTCTGCCATCTTGAGAGCCTTGTCGATGGCATGTATCAATGGAGTTTTGCCTTTGGCAGAAATGGAGTCGAGAACTTTTGAAATATGAAATACGTTACGGGTAGGCTGCAAAAACACTTTTGCCGCAACGCCTTCGGTGCCGACAATAGCTACAAGATTCTTTTTTTGATAATCAAACTTAAGAATACGTTGCACGAGCCCTTTTGCAAAGGAAAGTCGGTCTTGGGTTCCCATGGAAGCAGATGTATCCACCACAAGCAAATGCAACTGTTTGTTACCTGAAATTTTTCTTTTATATCTCAAATCATCCAGACTGATTTGAGACAAATGTTTTTTACCTTTTCTAATACCGGCTACCAGTGTAGGAAAAAAAGCGATATCTGAAGGCCCCCGCGCCAGCTTCTTATTTTCGGAGTAACCATGGGTTCTACCATGTTCAGATGTTTGTTTCGAAAATGTGTTTTTTCCTGAGGTCCCTTTTCGGGTTAAACGCGTCAACAACTCTAATGTCTCAAATCTCTGCTGTGCAGGGTCCTGCTCTGACTGGAATGATGATTGACCTTTTTGTGAATTGAAAGATTCCTTATCAGGTGAGGGTTCATTATTACCCAAATTGGACGATTTGTTATTTTCAGGTTTACTCGAATTATCATTTGAATCCGTGGAGTCATTATTTGCTGGGGGCTGAAATTGGCCTCGATGGTTCAACGCATACTCAGCAGCCTTATAAACATCTTCCTCAATGACCTCCAATCTACCATTCCATGCAGCCAAGGCCATCGCTGTTTTAGTCATCACCAACTCTGCACGATGACCTTCTGAACCTGATCGCACTGTTAACTCTATGATTCGATCTAAAAGAGAATCCGGCAAATTAACTTTTGGTAGCAGAATTCTTGCAGCTTCAATTCTTTCTAGGTATTTAGCTTCTTCTTCTGACCATTTATTTACAAAACCTACTTTATCTTTTTCCCAAGCCAGTCGGCGACGAATTATTTCTTTTCGGATTTCTAAGTTTGTCTCAGTTTTTATTTGAACAGAAATTCCAAACCGGTCTAATAATTGCGGGCGCAATTCCCCTTCTTCCGGATTCATTGTGCCTGTGAGAATAAAATTAGACGGATGCTCATGACTTATGCCTTCCCGTTCTATGCGGTTGACTCCCATTGCTGCTGCATCAAGGATAATATTGACGAGATGATCCTCAAGTAAGTTAACCTCATCAATATAAATAATTCCGTTATTTGCTTTATGAAGTAGCCCATATTCTATTTTTGTTGTACCAGATTTAAGAGTTTCTGGAATATTGATGGTTCCGACGACCATTTCTTCTGAAGAGGACAAGGGCATTTCTACTAAAGGTACTGACTTAATTGAATCCGAAAATTCGAGAATAGATTTCAGCCCACGAACAGTTGTTGATTTTGCAGTTCCCTTTTCTCCAAAAATAAGTACCCCGCCAATGGCCGGATTAATTGCATTCAATATAAGTGATTCTTTTAGCTTTTCCTGACCTACAACCGCGGTAAATGGAAAACTGGACATAATATTGCTTAATTAATTGGTTTAAGAACTGGTTTGCGGGGAAATCACCATAATGGAGACATCGCTGAACTTTTCTTTGCACTCTGCAAGGGTACCTGAGTACGATTTTTCCTCAGGCCAGGTTAAATGCTCAAAAACATTTACACGCGTATTATTTGAAATCCCGCGATCCAATAGAAACTGACTGATCTCCGCAGGCATGAAATCCCATGGCAATGGGATAACGATTGCGACTTTACCTTGTTTTAATGAGGAGACTAAAAATTCTTTATCCTCGGAAATATCACCACGTTTATGGAAAGTCAGGAATACGCTTGTTTCAAATGCCGTCAAAGTTTTTGATGCCGCCATTTGAGCAGAGCTAATTCCTGGGATGATGATGGGATTGGGTTCTTGACAATCTGTATGTATTCTATCCAGGTATTCATACCCGGAAAAATTTATATCGCCCATAAAACAAACCACACACTTTTTTCCTTCGCGTGAATATAAACCTACCTCGCCCAGTTTTTCACTTTGGTTTTTATAGCCCATAGACACTTGAATCGCATTAGGGTTAAAGTGTTTATCAGCCAATCTCAAAACAGTTTCAAATCCGGAAATGACATCCGCCTCCTTTAACAGTAAGACTGTTTTATAAGGCATCATATCCGGGTCGCCCGGTCCTATTCCAACAGCATAAATCATTTTAAGTTCCTAATAGTTTGATTCCAATAGTTACTGAAAATATAGCTACGATAAACCTGACTTTTGGCAAATAACCATTTTTACTTAAGGGTAAATTCTGCAAGAATAAGCCATATAATACCATTGTGAGGATCATTCCCATGCAGAACAGAACCACATAAGATAATACTCCAAAAGTCGATTTAGTCAGAGCGACAGGAATTAATAAAAAGATCGAAGCCGATCCTGCAATACCATGTAAAACCCCCACTCCAAAAATTTGTCGTCCAGAAAACTCTAAATGCTTGTGACTCAATTTCTTGAATCTAGAACTTTGTTTCAATTCCTGGGTAAAAACAATCAATCCCAGAAGGATCATAACGATTCCGACCATTTGCTCAGCAGAACTACTCATTACTGCAACAAACGCAGAGTCTAAGGATAAAACCAATACTGCAAGTATTGTAAGTGTTAAGCTATGTCCTAAGCCCCATTGAAAAGCAAGGCGCATAGACTTTTTTAACGATCCCTTATTTAAAACTAAGTTGGAAACTGTGACTATATGATCAGCTTCCAATGCATGCAGACAACCCAAAAGTAGTCCGCCCGCTAAAAACCAGAATTGTTCCATGTCAGATGCCTAATTTTCTTAATCGTTTATACTGTTTTTGAATCATTATTGATCTTTAAGAATGTTATCTATCATTGTATTTTGATTGCTAAATGAAACTGGGTAATCCATTTCAGGTCGTTTGATTACAATAACTGATATATCCAGCTCCTGTGCAGCAGTAACTTTGTCTTTAATACCTCCCTCTTTGCCGGAAGATTTTGTGATAAGACAATCAATGGATCGATCAACCATTAACGCTTTATTCAATGAAATACTGAAAGGTCCTTGAATAGCGATGATTCTATCAGGCGATACTCCTTTGGACAACAAATCTTCTATTAAATGTGGGTCTGGTAACATTCTGATGGATATTCGCTCAAGAAATTCTTTACAAAGAAAAGGATCGATATTTTTGGATCCCAAAGTTAGTAAAATTTGCCTGCCGATCTTATTAGCCTTTTCTGCGGCCTGTCTTATATTTTCAACAAAATAAACATTATTTCCTTTGATAGATTCCTCAGGCCGTTCATACCGAATATAGGGAATCTCTCTAATTCGACAAAACTCCATTAAGTTATTACTGATTTCCATTGCAAATGGATGAGTCGCATCGATCACTTTTTCTGGAGTATCTATTCGACCAATTTTAAAAATATCGTCAACAGTCAATCTCCCCGTTTGTATTAATTCTAATGGTAATATCTGTGCCGCAACGTTTCTTCCATAGGGTGTTGCAACAAATACTTTTAAAACACAATTTTTAGAAATTAAATCCTTTGCGATTTGGTTTCCATCGGAGGTGCCTGAAAATAGCCATAACAATTTATTTTTTGGAGACATTTGAATACCCGCGTTCTGTGACCATTTTATTTTGAATCACTCGTGTCGCATCGTTTCCCAAAACAATTGTTGTTAACATATCGAACTGCATGGAGAATAAATCTCCAAAAGTCACAATTTGTTTTTTTTCATTCTGACGAAAAGCATTTGAAACAACTCCACAAGGAGTTTGAGACAAACGATAAGGTTTGAATTTTTCCAACACCTCATAAATAAAATTTTTTCTTTTGGAGCTTTGAACATTATAGAGAACTGAAACAAACCCTCCTTTACCGCCAGCCTCGGCTCTTTCCAGAATGGTCTCTCTGGGAACCAACAAATCTGATAGAGACAAAGTAAGAAAATCATGAGCTAAGGGTGCTCCTAATATGGACGCGCAGGCATTTGCCGAAGTGACCCCAGGGATAATTTCAAAATCGACCTTTTGTTTGTTCTCTCCTAGTCTTTCCAATGCTAGGCCGCCCAGAGCGTAGACTCCAATATCACCGCTGGAAACCAGACTAACTCTTTTTCCCTCTTCAGCTTTTTTTATAGATAAATCGACTCTTTCTACTTCCTGTCCCCATGGAGATGCAATTTGTTCCTTTTTCTGGATCAAGGATTGAATTAAATCCAGATAGAGTTGATGTCCAATAATAAAATCGCTGTTCTTTAATGCTTCTGAAGCACGAGGAATGATCATGTCCAGCGCGCCTGGACCAATTGAAACCAAATAAAGTTTTCCCATCTCTAAGGTCTACGCTCCGAAATTTTCTGTTCGCGAACAAGCGCCACAGCACAACCATCTGAGGTCGTTTTGGGAACAATCAATTCACCATGGTGAGAAGCTATAAGGGCCGTCGGCTCACAAACTCCGGGAACACCAATATTTTCTTCAACAAAACTGGATGATTTAACCTTAAGCTTTGCGCCATTGATTTCATATTTTGAAAAAATTAATAAAGGCCATTGAAACTCTTTAGACAGTTCAAGAATGCAGGGTTCTTTTTGTTTTAAATCAATTGTTGAAAGAGCTCTTACCTGATCTATAGCAACTTTTACGCTTTTTAAAACTTTTACCACGAGTTCTTTTAACGAAAGGTAATCTGCATTTTTCTTACACCCTACGCCTAAAATATAATTTTTCATAGCCTCTGTTCCCGTTGTAATAACAGGATTGCAACCTATTTTACTTGCCACTTCATGGGCCAATTCATTAGCGCCTCCCTCATGACCGCCCAATAAAGAAATAGCCTGTCGTCCGAATTCGTCACAAACTACAATCCCAGGACCAGTTTGCTTGTCCTGAATGATTGGGCTGATTGAGCGAACAACTATCCCTGTTGCCATTATGCAAACGAAACCCTCGTATTGGTTGATATTTAGACGTAACCAGTCTTTAAATTTTCCGTCATAGCCACTTTCACCTTTTTGAGGATTGGAGTATTTTGGCATCCACAAATCCCAGGAAGGGCAGGCTTTACGCAGCATCCGCGCCAAAATTAAACCTTCTGGTCGAACAACAACTATTGCAATAGGATCGCGTTTAAACACTTTTTTTTCTAAAAAGGTGCGAGAAATCTTTGGAGTAAAGTTGAGAGTCCTTGAAGTTTTCTGGTCTTAAAACATCTCCAACAATAATTAATGCGGATAACGTAATTTTTTCATTTTTCATTTTTTCTGTAATCGTTGTCAAAGTTCCTTGAATGATTTTTTCTTCAGGCCAACTGGCCTTATATACAACAGCTACCGGTGTATTAGGGTCATAGTGTTTCAAAAGTTTTTCGGCAATTAGATCCATTTTTAAAATTGATAAAAATAAACACAAAGTGCATTTATGCGTGGCAAGCTTTTCTAGTTCCTCATCCTCTGGTACTTTAGTTCTCCCACTGATTCGAGAAAGAACAATGGTTTGAGAGACGTCAGGAAGTGTTAACTCACGTTTAAGGGCAGCGGCACTTGCAGCCACACAAGAAACTCCAGGGATGATTTCATACTCAATCTCCAGATTGTCTAATGCTCGCATTTGTTCTGCAATAGCTCCATAAATTGATAAGTCACCACTTTGCAATCGTGCAACATCCTGATTGAAATTTTTGGCTTCTTTATATATGGAAATTTGCTCTTCTAAATTTAACTTTGCTGTATCGTAAATCTTTGTGGTATTTGGCATCCGGTTAATAAATTCAGGGTTAACCAGCGAACCAGCATACATAACATAATTACATGCTCGCAAAAATCTATCTCCCTTCAAGGTGATAAGTTCTAAATCACCTGGTCCCGCACCAATGAAGTAAACTTTCATATTTCCTTTCTTCCAACGGAAGTCTTTTTTCTGATAATTAATACGGACAAATAACCGGGTTTCTCATCTGTCTTCAACTCCATTAGATCATTTGTTAAAATTTCATTATCCAAACCCACTCTCTTCCCAAGAACACAATTTGACACAATATCCATCTCAATTAACAGTTTTCGCACCCAATCGAAGCGGTCTCCAATTTTCATTAAAACAATGTTTTCATTGTCTTCAATTTGGCATTTCAGTTCGTCAGGCGTTTCAGGGCAGGGGAGAATCAGCACTTTCTCTTTTCCAATAGCTAAAGGAAAATTCATGGCGGCGGCCAATGCCTGAAAGGAACTGATCCCCGGATAAGTGATAATGGAAATTTCTGGTAAGAGCTCCTTTAACGCTTGGACTGTATAGGAATAAGTAGAGTATATATATGGATCTCCTATTGTGATATAGACTAAGTTTAGATTCTTTTTCAGATCGATAATAATTTTTTTTGCAATCTCTTCGTAAATTGAGTGAAGTAAGATTTTATCATTTGTCATGGGGTAATCTAACAACTCAATTTTATCCACCGAAACATCGACATCTTTTATGCAAGTTAAGGCCACAGAATCTTTAGACCCCTCTGCTCTAGGTACCAGAATTTTATCTGCTTGCTTCAAAGCCTTTAGACTTTTCACAGTTATAAATTCTTCAGGTCCCGGGCCAACCCCAATTCCAATAAATGTACCTATGGGTTCTATCATTTCTCTCGAATTCTTAAACTACTTTTACCTGAAGGTGCTTGACCTATAAGGTTTCCTTTAAAGTCAGCTAGCAAGATTTCCACACCTATCTCATTATCTAAATAATTAGATACAACTTTCAATATTTCACTAGAGACTGTGTTAAATAAAATTTCCTGTATGCCTTGCTCTTTAGTTATTTGGATCAGATGCTCGACTGTTCTCGAAGTTTCTAATTCCACTTGAACATTTTGATCCGTAAAGTTTTTTGCAATATTCAATATCACTGGTAATGCGGATGGAGCTTCGCTTGAATGAGTGTTCCAATAGCCCGCAATAACTTTTGCAAATTTCCCAGGATGTCCTGCTAGTACAAGTTTTTTTAGAGTTGTTGGATTTTGCCTTATCTTTTGCTTTAAACTATTAAGAGCGAACCCTATAAAGTTTGAAATGATACAAATTCTTTTTAATGGAACATTTTTTTCTTTGTGAAAAAATTTTTGTCCCCATCTTCCCGGGCTGTATACGATATATTCAGAATTTGCTGCCAAGGCAACATCAATATAGGTCTCGATTGAGGCCTTCCAAGAACTGATTGACATGGGCTCAACAATTCCAGTTGTTCCAAGAATCGATATTCCACCATGAACTCCTAATCTAGGATTAAAAGTTTTTCTGGCAATTTCTTTCCCTCCTGGAACACTTATAATAACATCCAAACCACTTTCAACCCATGCTTCTGGACATGACGGTTCTTTCAACAAAGAGACTAAATTTTCAATTATCATTTTTCTTGGGACCGGATTTATTGCAGGCTGCCCGGGTGGAATTTTCAAACCTGCTTCCGTCACCAGCCCTACGCCCTCACCAGCAAAAAAATGAAAATTTTCAGAACTATTTTTTTTAACTTCTACTTCTATCTTGCATTGATGGGTTACATCCGGATCGTCTCCAGCGTTTTTTGTTACTTGAGCTATAGCCCCCAATTCAGTTTTCCTTGAAAAATTTATAGAGACCTTTAATTTTTCTCCAGATGGAAGCCCAATTATCTCCTGATCCGACTTTTTATTAAAAAGCAGAAGGTTTAACGCAGCTTTTGCAGCAGCCGTAGCGCAGCTTCCTGTTGTCATACCTCTATACAGGTTGTTACCTGAAGGAAGAGTCAAATCAATAAACGGATCATCCATACGAGTTTCCTATGCGGTAAACTCTTTTTCCTTGAGAGACCAGATCATTAAAGCATTAAAAATTGAAGCCGCCACTGTGGAACCACCACGCGTTCCTGAATTAGTTATATAAGGACTTACAAGTTGTCGACTTAATGCAGTCTTACTTTCTTCCGTACCTACAAATCCGACTGGGATTCCAATAATCAAATCGACTTTAAGGTCATTATTCGATATTAGTTTAACTGCTTCAAGAAGTGCAGTGGGCGCATCTCCAATAACTAAAACTAATGGAGATTTTATTTTTTTTTCTGCAAGGCTACGTAAACCTGCAACAGCTCTTGTTGTTTTTTCTTCTTTGGCCTTTTGGAATATTTCAGAATCATGGATATAACATACTGATTCTAATCCCCATTGTTTCATCAAGGACCTTTTTAGTCCTGCTTGTACCATGGTTACATCTGTCCAGATTAAAGCTTTGTCACGAATGGCTTTAACTCCGCATTCAATGGCACGTTCAGAAATGGTCAAACCTTTTATAAACTCTACATCTCCAGTCGTATGAATTACACGCTTAAATATTTCGCGGTGGCTCTCTAAATATGGAGACAAGTCAACCAGACCATCAATAATTTCGTAACTTTTTTTTTCTATGGGATGAGGTAGATAGGTAGTCATAAACCAGCTCGCATTTGTAAGAACCAGCTTATTTCTTGGGGTCCGCATTGTTGTGATCATGGTTGTGCTCATGATTCAAACCATGATGTTCTTATATCCCAAGAAAATGTGATGATGTCCGGCTCTTGGGGTCCTCCAACCTAATCCTCGAACCAAATATTTGGTCATGATATAGCACATCTGGTAATTCATGTTTTGCAGCCCAAAAGGAATTTCCCCCGCCCACGTTCCATAAAAGAATCGATGTCAAGCCATCGTAGTTCAAATAGGGGGACTCTAAGAACCCGATCTTTGGGTAATTTTCCTGGTTTTCATAAGCTATTGAATAGGTTCTTTTTATTTAAACTCCTCTAAATTAGATTTGTGATATTTAAAAAAGAACTAGTGGCAATAGTTTTGTCCCTTATAGATACTTACACCCCAAGGAAAACTTCCAACATCCTTTATGCGTTTTACCTTATCCGATTCTGTGTTAATTACATAAAGTGAATTATTGGAGGATGAAGTGATGTATATTTTTTTTCCTGCTGGAGTTGTACTTCCTGTTTCCAATCTAGCTTCTTTTTCCATTTCTAGTTGGTTTATCTTCTTTAGTGTAATGAAGTCATATATGAAAACTTTATTTTCTTCTCGACTTATAACGTAGCCTTTTTGCCCACCTTGGGCAAAGTTAACACCTGTCATATCTGCTCCCCCTGGCAGAGAAGAAACTAGCGTATGGGATTTTGCATCAATAATAGAAATAGTTTTATCACCATTATTAGGGATGACCATATATTTCCCATCCGGCGAAGCATAAGCACGCCAGGGGTCTAATCCGACAGGAATAGTTTTGATGATTTGGTCGGTTGTAGTGTCCATAACAGTTACAGAGTTTGCGTCACCTGTTGCTATGTAGGCGTATTTTTCATCCAAAGTTAAAGTGATATTTGAAACCCCATTTACCGGAATCGATCTTTCGCGATGCTTTGCAGCGCCTGCTTTATCTCTTTCAAAAGAAGCGAGTCCGGCAAGGGTTCCTACAGAAATATCTTTTTTTGAAAACTTATTGTTTGATTCAACCACACCTATCAAGTGAGCTCCACGGTTGGGAATATACACTTTATTTCCATTAGTTAGAACCGTAGCCCCATGCGGCTCGTGAAACCCTTTTAAGCGCACAACTTCTTTATGGATCTTTAGATCAATGGCAGAAATGGATCCTCCTTCGATGTTTCCTACATAGAGCCATCGATTATCTTTACTGATATCCATATGTTCGGGGCCTGCTCCAACTTTTATATTTTTTGATTCATTGGTATTTAAATTCAGGACTGAGATCATATTATTTCCGGTTGCCGCGACAGCTAATTTATTTCCGTCAGGGGAAAAGGCCGTCATATGAGCTTGGCTATTCACTGCAATTTCCTGGGTTCCGATAACTTTATCTTTGGTAATGTCTAAAATGGTCAACTCATTTGCGTCACGATTGGTAACTATTGCAAGATGCGAAAGATCGTGATTTTTCCAATCAAATGCGAAAAGACTTATGGGACTTGTAATTATAGTTAGGAAAAAAATGGCAACTATTTTTTTCATGGTATTTGGATTCCTCGTTAAATTTTGATATGATTAACCGAATAAACAGGAATGCATTAAAGCAAAAAAAAACCCCACTCCTTAAAGGACTGAGGTTGATTGCACCCTATTTACTTCATCAACACGCCACGCTCACCTTAAAGCATGCAGGGGCGAAGTCTACTCCAGGCAGGTCTTCTGGCTCGTGCTCAACCTACTTTCTGCACCTTCCCGAGTATAAAGTCAGTGGCTTTTATGCAGATTTCGTCACACTTACAGCGGTGGGACCGCGGTTGAATTTCACAACCTTCCCTTTTCATTTTCAAACGAAAAACCTGAGCAATATAAACTTGTTGCATTATAGGTGATTTTCGACCGAATTCAAGATGAAATTAAAAGCTTTTCTCTTTTAAACCTGTTATTTAGTAAAGGAAAGATGAGATTTCAGAATATTAAGTATTATTGGATTGCCTATTAAAATAAACCTCTATCTCTTCTACCAAGCTATTTGCTGTAATTTGCTCTGGAACAATCCTGGGTTTTAATCCTAAATATTTTGCTGCTTCTGCAGTGGCTGGTCCAATACAAGCAACGGTTGTTTTTTCAAGGTGGTGGAGGAGTTTATTCGGAATTAATTTGTAAAAATTGTTTACCGTTTCTACTGATGTAAATGTAATCACATCAATTTCCCCTAAAGCAAAACTTTCCCAAAACCCTTCATCTTTAGGGTTATTTGCCAAGTTTTGATATACGTGAATGGTTTCAATCCTCGCTCCAATTTCCAATAAAAGCGAGGGAAGTATTTCTGGTGCATTTGTAACTCTGGGTATTAAGTATTTTTGAGTTGAGAGAATCTTGTTATCTAAAGCCTTCTTTAAAGCCTCCAGATTTAATGGATTCGAAAATGGTGTTGCCGCAATACCTAAGCCTTCAATAGCTTGATACGCTTTAGTCCCCTGTGTGTAAATTTCTATACCCTTAAGTTCACGAATGTCTAATTTATTTTCTCTCAACCGATGGAAAAAATATTTCACACCCTTTCCACTAGAAAAAAATATACCGTTATAGTCTCTTAAATTAATTAGAGCCTGATCAAGAGGTCCCCAATCTTCTGGAGGATAATCTTTTATTACCGGAAAGAGTATCGGGCTGGCACCTTTGTTGCGCAGAAGGTCACTTAAATATACTGATTCATCCTGAGGTCTGGTTAAAACTATATTTTTCCCAAATAAAGGAAGTTGCTCAAACCAATCCACCGATTTTTTTAATTTAACTACCTCTCCAATAATAGTAAGTGCAGGAGGATAGATGATTTCTTTATTTATGATATTTTTTATTGTGCTTAAAGTTCCAGTCCAGGTTTTTTGTTTGGGAGTTGTTCCCCATTGAATAATCGCTATAGGGGTGCTTGGTGATTTTCCATATGAAAGGAGTTGTTCAACAATATAATCTAATTTACGCGCACCCATTAGAAAAACTAAAGTACCTTTACTTGTCGCAAGCTTATCCCAATCAATTTGAAAATCATCCTTGTCTTTTCCAAAGCTTCCCGTAATAATCGATAAGCTGGATGCAAAATCTCTATGCGTAAGTGGAATTCCTGCATAAGCGGAAACCCCAACTGGTGAAGTTACTCCGGGAACAATCGCAAAAGAGATCCCAGCTTCTTTTAAAAATTGTACTTCTTCACCTCCGCGCCCAAAAATAAAAGGATCCCCCCCCTTTAACCGAACTACAATTTTACCTTCAAGAGCCTTATCAACAAGAAGGGAATTTATTTGATCTTGAGTTAATGTGGCCTGACCTGATATTTTCCCCGCATAAATTATCTCAGCATCTGATTTAGCAAATTGATTTAGATTTTTATTGGCCAAATGATCATAAATAATAACGTCGGCACTTTCTAACCAAGCCTTACCTTTTACAGTTATTAAGCCTTCATCACCTGGCCCAGCACCTATCAAAATTACTTTTCCTTTTTCCCTTTTCACTGTAAATAAATTCTTTTCAAATAAAAATTTTAGATAGTTAGTTTTAATTTGCTCAATTGAGTAATTGTAAAACCTTTAATTTTTTTGGATTTTCAAATTAAAACATAATTACACTATTAAAAAGTATAATCATAATTATATTTTGCTTTAGGCTATTTATTTGTTGGATGAAATATTAAATTGATTAATTTTAATTGTTTTGATAGAGTCCTACCAGTTGTCTAGGTTTCTTTGATTTATTGTTATGATCTCAAAGATTTAATAGGGAAGGTTGTGAAACTCAACCACGGTCCCGCCGCTGTAAGTGTGACGAAATCTGCAAAAAACCACTGACTTTAGTCGGGAAGGTGCAGAAAGTAGGGTGATCACGAGTCAGAAGACCTGCCTAGATCGATATTGGTGTAGCCTTGCGGTGAATAATGGTTACCATCAAAAAAAGTTGATGAAGTAAAATGGGTGCAATCAACCTCGACTCTCCAATTGGAGGACCGAGGTTTTTTTTGTCCTTTTTTAATTGGAGTGGATCAGATCGTAAATTTTATACCAGATAATAAATCGGATCAAAAAAATCGACACAGTTCTATCAAGCAAACGCCCGAAAAATTTTTATTTAAACTAGAACAAAAATTATTGGTATTGAGCTTGCTTGTGATTTGCCGAAAAAATCCCTTTTATTTTTTAATCGATTGAAATAGTAAAAGGAGTATTTGTTGTATAAATCATCCTATTTTTTTATGTTGTTGTTTTTTGTTGGATTTCAAACTGTTTCAGTTTTTGCTGAAAACTTGGAAAAAGATTCAGAAAGTTCAAAGCAAAATTTTGAAATAGATATGGATGAAATCATCGTATCTACACCTATGAAAGAAAGAATTTCAAGTTCAGCCAAGCCGGTCAATATTTTAAAAACCAAAGAATTGCGACTAAAGGCTAGCAGCACTATTGGTGAAACTCTTCAATATGAAATGGGTGTCCATGGACAATCCTTCGGTCCAGCTGTTGGACTTCCGGTAATCCGCGGCCAAGATGGCCCCCGGGTGCGCGTCTTGAATAACGGTTTGGGTACCAATGATTCTTCCCAGAACAGTCCCGACCATGCTTCAACCGCAATTCCTTTGACTGCAGAGCGAATTGAGATCTTACGCGGTCCTGCCACATTGTTATACGGCAGTGGTGCAATAGGGGGTGTGGTTAATGTTATAGACAACCGGATTCCGGAAAAAGTTCCCGATCAACTTGTAGGAGGATCTCTAGAGCAAAAATACAATTCCGTTTCAAATAATCGCTCGACGGCGGTAAAAATAGAAGGTGGAAAAAATAAATTTGCCTATCATTTTGATGGATATTATCAAAAGAATGATGATATCAAAATCAGTGGTGACGCGATCGATGCTATGCGAGCCCAGGTCAGTCAAAATGGTTTGGTAGTTGCTGAAAACTCTAATGGATTTATTGACAATACCTCGGCCGATAATTTAAGTGGAACGGCCGGGTTTTCTTTTGTTGGTGATTCTGGGTTCTTCGGATTTTCAGGAAATGTTTTAGATATGGAATACCAGGTCCCACCTAACGGGACTGCGGGTGATGAAAAGATCTTTATCGAGCTTGAACAAAGAAAACTGGATTTCAAAAGTGAATGGAATAACCCTGTGGGGTTCATAGAAACGGTTAGGACCAAGCTCAGTTTCACTGATTACGAACATTCCGAAAGCCTCAAAGGTTTTTTTCGGAATGATACTTTTGAAGGCCGGGTTGAGGCTCCGCACAAGCGCATTCTTGGAGTGAAAGGGGTTGCTGGATTTCAGATTATGACAAGCCGGTTTTCTGCTTTGGATATTCCAACCGGAACTTATCTTAATCCAATTACCAGGACGAACAGTTACAGCGCGTTTGTTCAAGAGTCATTCGATGTAGGTGCAACCGTTGCCCAATTAGGTTTACGTATAGAGCATACCATTTTAAACTCGGAACTACGCGCAAACCCGAATCCCGGTTTTACATCTATCAGCGTTTCCGTTTCCGATTTGTGGAATATTGATGATCAAAGCTCAATAAACCTTGCTTTTACACGATCACAACGGGCTCCCATGGTTCAGGAACTATTTTTTAGTGGAGGGCATGACGCGACCGCCTCATTTGAGAAAGGGAATCCCAATCTTAAAATTGAAACTTCCTACAATATCGATTTGGGTTACAAATTTAATTTAAAAAAAGTGGTTGCTGAAATTAACCTGTTTCATAACTGGGTAAATGATTATATTTTTCGACAACGGACGGGTGCTACAGTTAATGGCGATCCGGAAGTAATTTATCAGCAAGCCACCGCCACTT
>CEUY01205557.1_pt1 | contig 18451 bp, 15 predicted proteins | sample 361481 | NCBI WGS metagenome assembly CEUY01 (sample SAMEA2622737, study PRJEB7988) | marine metagenome | isolation source: saline water (ENVO:00002010), including
TTGCTTACTCTGTCGCTCATGACGAAGGTCCACCGTTGCCACTGCCGGCAAAGGACGATTCATAACGCGTTCAGGCATCGAAACTAATTCGTATTCACCTGTCCTGGCTTTGTGCCAGGTTTCCAAAGCCGGTGTCGCCGAGCCCAGTACGAGCGGAATATTCTGCATTTTTGCTCGCTCAACAGCGACATCCCGAGCATGGTATCTGGGCGTCGTTTCCTGCTTGAACGACGTTTCATGCTCTTCATCTAAGACGATCAGTCCCAATCTGGGAGTCGGAGCAAAAATCGCACTCCGCGCCCCCACCACAACCTGCACCTCCCCCTGAGCAATCTGTTGCCAATGCCAATGGCGTTCGGCATCGCTCAAGTGACTATGCAATACTGCCACACTGTCAAAGCGGGAACGAAACCGCTGGCGGGTTTGAGGAGTGAGAGAAATCTCCGGAACAAGCACAATGGCCTGACGGCCGTACCGGATGACTTCTTCGATTGCCTGAATATAGACTTCCGTCTTACCACTTCCGGTGATTCCATGCACCAGAATGGTTTTATGTTCGTCCTGCTGTACGGCCTGCGTGATTGCTGACAATGCCCTTTGCTGATCCGGATTGAGTACCAGCGACTCCTCCCGTTCCAACACTTCCTGCTGGATGTCATGCATGTAAATGCGTCGCTTTTCAACCAGGAGCAATCCCTTGCCGGTTAAACTTCGCAACGGTGCCTGTGTGCAACCCACCTGTTTGCAAATCTGGTCGCTCGTCAACCAAACCTCGTCACCTCGTAATACCTCAACAATTCGTTGTTGCTTGGCAGGTAACTTCTCGATATCCACTCCGGTGAGATTGGTGGCATTGAGAGCAAAAAATTTGACTGCCCGAGTTCCTGCCAGACTTCGCACTCCGGCTGGAATGACCGCTTCGAGCACCTGTCCCGGTCGAGCGAGATAATAATCAGCCATCCATTTTGTCAGCTCCAACATCTTAGGCGAAACCAACGTCGTCTTATCCAGCACAGCGGATACTGCTTTGAGTTTGTATTTAGACGGTTCGCTTGCCGACGCATGCTGCACCGCTACACAATAGCCGGTTACCTTTCGGTTGCCGCGGCCCAATGGAACTTCCACGCGTCTCCCAACCTGCACTTCCGCCTTCAACGCATCCGGGATCAGATAATCAAAGGGCCCCCAGGGGACCTCGGAAAATACCACGGTTGCCAACGTGCGATCCCGAGCGGCATCCAGTTCCCACGGCGCAGGGGCGGACGGCGGATCAAAAGCATCGTCATCAAAGAGTCCCTGCTGCCGGGCCATTGGGTCAACATCCATGTCCATTCTGAAAAGATAAGAAATAGTCTACCGCAGCAATACGCGTCTGCCTAACCGTTTCAAGACTCGTAATCCTTGATACTAGGTCAACGCGTCAGGCGCTGATACACTCTAAATACACTTCGGCTTCCTTCCCATTCCATTCCCTTTCATCGAAAACGCTTGCATGGCACGTATCGGATTGATTGGCGGTAGTTTTGACCCGATTCATTATGGACACCTGCTACTGGCAGAATCCGGGCTTGAACAATGCGCACTCGACGCCGTCTGGTTTGTCCCCACGGATATCAGCCCCTTTAAAGAATCGGGGAGCCAAGCAACGAATCAACAACGTGTGGAGATGCTAACACTGGGAATTGCCGGGCACAAACAATTTGAAATCAATCGCTGTGAATTGAAGCGTGGAGGAATCAGCTACACCTTTGAAACACTTGAGACGCTGACTGCGGACAACCCTGACGACGAATTCTTCTTTCTTATGGGAGCCGACTCACTGGCTGATTTTCCGGCTTGGAAGAACCCTCAAAGAATCTGCGAATTAGTGACGCTCGTTCTCGTGTCACGCCCAGGCTGTCCTGAATTGGACTTTCAAAGTCTTACCGAGATCGCCGGTGCAGACTACGTTTCCAAAGTACGAAACCATTTAGTCGCCATGCCGGCAATCGATTTCAGCAGTTCACAAATCCGCCAACGCGTTACCGCTGAACAATCCATCCGCTTTCGACTCCCCAAAAGTGTTGAGCAATACATTCATCACAATCAGCTCTATCAACCTGCAGAAAACACCTAAGTAGCACGGTCGGGTTTACTCAAACCGATAAGCCGTACCATCGAGTACTACGACGACCTGTCCTTCAAGTTTGAGTACGGGTCCCAGATCTTTTCCATGACTGGCTGCCAAATCGAAATAAGTTTTACTAAATCGCTCAACCCTGACCGGTTTATCCCGCTGCTGTTTGGATGCCATGGAATCCACCCAGACTCCTCCTTCACGATAAAACGACTTCGAACCGATCTGCCGAAGATTACTGACTTGCTCAGCCTTCTCTGCATCCACTCGTTTGAAACGCACGGTTCCGTTGGCGGTGGCAGCCTGCCCTGCAAACCCAAAGCCTGGCAACGTTGCATCGTTCGCAGAAGCATTTCCTGGAGTACCAGCTGGTGCATCTCCGGCAAACCCTCCACCACCAGCGGTCTGCAATGCTGACTTGACAACACGTTGATTAAAACCGGTTTCTCCTGATTGTTGCTCCAACAACTGCAACTGATCTCCTACTCGCTGCCGGGCCATGTCCAAATCTCGTACATCACTGTTTTCGTCAGCCAGATAAGAAGTGAACGGTGTGAGAATCCCATACTTTCTGGATAAGTGAATCAACTCATCCATTAACTCGTTGTTTTGCCCTTCCAGATCAATCAGATCAACGATCTCACCCACCCGACGGATCGCCCATAACTTTTCCACAAATGCATAATTCGTCGCGGACGACTTTTCCTGCAACTTTGTCGGAAACGAGAGTTTTACCTTTTCCCCATGGATCTCACCCTGCACAACCACTTTGGTTTGCCCATAGTGATGATACCGCCCGACTAGTACCAGTTGGTCACCGGCAAACACATCGTAAACCTTTTTGGGATACACGCGGTTCATCACTTTCCCCTGACTGACATCTCGTTTGTCGACTTCCATGGCAATGGTCACATCGGTCATAACAGGTGAAGCAATACGTGCGTAAAACTGTGATACTTTCTCTTCAATATCTTCTTCCGGACTAACATAAACGCTCTGTCCAAATCCTTCGCGCGCCAGCTTATCCAGTAATAGGCTATTGACGTTATACCCCACTCCAAAACAGAAAATACGATTACGACTCGAGTTGGACTGTTTCATGTTTTCAACGATTTTCGGAACGGAAGTTTCTCCGCGAGTCGGTTTTCCGTCGGTCAGGAAGACGACATAACCGGGTAATTGATCCTCTTCAAGAAACTGCAAAGCGGTACTAAGAGCGCCATCGATATTCGTACTGCCACCGGCGAACAATCCTTCGACAAATCCAAGTGCTCGAGCTCGAGTCTTACTATTAAATGCCTGCAGTTCAGGCTCAAAGGCTTCCACTTCAGAATCATAAGACACAATATTAAACAGATCTCCCTCATTGAGATGATTCACAACGAACTTCAATGCTTGTTTGGCCTGCTGCATCGACTTGCCAACCATACTGCCGCTGCGGTCAATGACAAAGACTACCTTTTTACGAATGGCTTCCTCCGGGGGTTGCTTAACCTTGGGTGAGACGAGCATCATAAAGTAGCCATCCTCGTTTTCGCGCGGACGATAACTTAGAACACTTGTTCCTAAATACTTATCCCCCACATCATAGAAAATCTGTAGATCTGTTCCCGGAACAACATTCTGTTGATGAAGGCTAACCCTGGCTAATTTCTCGGTAGGTCGCTGAACGCCAATGGGATGGCTGGGACTATAGACACTTTTGATCTCCTGTTCCGACTTGATCACCAGATTCACTTTTAGATCGTCAAGTGGGCTGGTTGTATACTGAGCATTTCGCAGAGGCAAAGACCACTCGGTCAATCCCTGATACTGTCTACAGAGCTGTGAGTAACGAATCGTGACCACTCGTTTCTGCCCCGGTGGAATCGGAAAAACGCTGGTACGAAACATACCTGCCCCCATCCATTCGAGCAGTGCTGGGTCCTGATTACGTCGGACATAACCCTCATAGATACTTCGTGCTTCATCACGAGGCAGCAGTTTAGCTTCGTACTCTCTATCCCCCACCATCAGTGTCAATCGGTCGATAGCTCCGTCCCGAGTAATCGGAAAGACAAAGCTCGCTTCGATGGTGCGGTTCGAAGTGTTCTCGAATTCCTGAGCAACCTGGACTTGAACAACCTGTCCTTGCATCACCGCGTCGATAGTTAGCGACTTGACTCGATAGGCATGTAAAGCCTGTCCGGGATTGACGATTTGCGGACGTGCACTGCGATCACGAAAATCGATCAAGGCTCCCTGCCCGATCGCCTCGTGTGACAACGCCATCATCAGCCCGATTAGAACGCACCTTTTTAGCATGGTGTTAAGAGCAACTACTTTTCGGCTTGATTGAAATTGGTCCATCTCCATCTCCTTGCCTATTGGTGGTTTGGCAGTCATTCATCTCTTGCCATGCTTGTGACCTGTTCGGGACTTTTGGCATGACAATCCACAATGTTGGACTCCGTAGCCATTATAGAAGTTCCCACGTGTTTTGAATAATTCTGAAATCCTTAGGCGGTTTGTAATAATCCTGACCGGGACGGTCTTGCCATAAATCGGGCATTTTGCCAAACTTCGCACTGCATTTTATTTCTCTGCAGGATTGGTACGTGCGCGGCCATCGCTTACAACTCGTCATACTACTTTTAGTTAGCTCCTGTCTGCTATCGACAGGCTGTATCAGTTCACGTGTCTGGACCTGGGGTGATGACGGCCCGGAGCTTGAGGAGAACTATCTGAGGGAGGAGACGGAACTTTCGAGGCTGGAAAATCCCATGGTGGTTCCGCTGCGTGACCGCAATCTTTTGTGGAATATTCTGGTCGATACGATGGAAGACTATTTCGTCATACGGCATGAAGAACAAATTCAGTTGGTAGGCAACACGCTCACTGAAGGATATCTACAAACAGCCCATGCCGATGCAGCAACCATGCTCGAACCCTGGCGAAAAGACAACGCGGCAGGATACGATCAACTGCATGCAACACTACAGTCGATCCGCCGTCAGGCAGAAGTTCATGTTCGACCTTCTCGAGACGGGTTTCGTATTGAAGTCATCGTGCACAAACTACAGGAAGACTTAGCGCAGCCGGAACATGCAACGGTAGGGGGCTCAACACTTCGACATAGTGCCACACATTCACGACCACGTGATCTTGGTGCCGTCACCACAGAAACACTCGGATGGATACCGGCAGGACGTGACACCGCTCTGGAGCAGGTAATCCTCAATGACCTGCAGCAACGAATGTCTCAGGCATCCATACCCGCTGAAGGGCCACCGGATGAGTCTGCCAGTCAGGATCCATTCGGCCCGATACAATTCCCTTCTCTGGGCAATTCCAATCTCGGCCTTAGCAATTAACTTGCCTTCTAAAGATACGACTTCCAGATAGCATGAAGGGCTACTGGAACTTCGTCAGAATCGATATTTTCGAGATGGGTGAGCGCATTACCGATGGCATGTAACTGTTCCAGTGAATTCTGGCCCACATCCAGAATAATCCACCTCTTCCCCCCAAATTCACACACTCCGCTACGTTGGCCATCAAGCAATTCCTGGCGGATATGAAAGCCCAGGTCCGTCGCTGTTTCCTTTGCCAACTTCAACATCTGGTTGATTTCCATCGATCCTATCTTTCCTATGGCTCAAAACGGATTGCCTGTCTTTACAAAGCCGCAAACTTTAACGCTGCCGGCCAACTGCGGCGGAAATTATAAATCCTTGACCTGTTGTGACCCAGACCAATACGACGATTTATATAGTAAGGTGGTTCCGCGCCTAGTATGCCACGGTGGGCACTAAACCATACCGGTCACGTAAAGCGGAAAAAACAACTGGGGTTTGGTAACTCTGGTAATATTTAACGCCACGATAACGACAACGCGGGAACGCAAGCAACGAAACGGGTAACGACATGCATGAACCGGAAAACAGCGAGACAGAATTCTTGCCCGAAGAGCATTCTCAAAACGACGACTCTCAGGTGGGCGATTTCTCAGAAGTGAGTGAAGACTCCTCGGTAAGTGAAGTCTCAGACATCGCAGATCAGCAATTGCAAATTGATCTGCTGAAGCAACAACTAGCTGAAGCACAAAAACTTACGGCGCTTGGTGAGCTTGTCGGAACAACGACACATGAATTCAATAACATCCTGATGACGGTACTCAACTATGCCAAAATGGGCATGCGTCATCGTGACGATCAAACACGAGACAAAGCGTTTGATAAGATTTTGGCTGCCAGTCAGCGAGCAGCAAAAATAACGAATGCCGTGCTCGGTATGGCTCGCAACCGCTCTGATGTAATCGAGCCAACCGATCTTGGTAAGGTGATCGATGATGCTCTGGTACTACTCGAACGTGAGATGAGCAAGTACCGTATTTCACTGGAAGTAGACCTGCAGGACGTTCCTGAAACTCAATGTAATGGGAATCAAATCCAACAGGTCCTACTGAATTTACTCACCAATGCGCGACAGGCCATGGAAATCGGTGGAACCATTTGGGTGAAACTGGAACATCTGGCCGAGGAAAACATGAATGCTTTGACCGTTCGGGACTCCGGCTGCGGGATTGCTCAGGAAGAGCTGCCACGTATTTTTGACCCGTTCTATAGCACGAAAGCGGGGCCGGACGATAGTGGCAAGGGAGGCACTGGACTGGGCTTAAGTTCCTGTCTGAACATCATCGACGCTCATCAAGGGCGTCTGAAGATCGAAAGCACGGTGGGCGTCGGAACTCAATTCACTATACTGCTGCCGATTGCAAGTGAAGACGACCAAAAAGCCGTAGCCTAATCACTCGGGGTGCTACTTCTTGGCTTTCTTATTCTTCTTACGTTGTTGACGTATAAATCTGGCAACCTGCTCGAGTAACGGATTAATGGTCTTTTCCTGAATGTCATGAGGCGGATCCCAATCCACCCATCGGTAGCCAAGATGCTCGGTGGGCACAACTTTCCCCGACACTCCTCTTTTCAATTTCGCCAGGAAGATCACGAGTCTTTTATCGACATCGGCACCACGGCCTTTCCAGTTCTTCACCGGATAGGAATCCTCATAGAGAAACTTCTTACGAAGTTTAATCTCCGTCCGGTCGATGCCCGTCTCTTCTTCGAATTCACGCAAAGCACATTGCAATTCTGTTTCACCAGGATCGACATGCCCTTTGGGAAGATCCCAACGACGTGCATGCTCCATCAGAAGAAACTGCTTTCTCCCTTTATGCTTCCTAAACAATAGGATGCCACAGGAAACCGGTTGCTTTTCCCGAAGTGCTGCCATCATGATTCACTCGGTGTCATCGGTTCAGATTATTTTTTGGGTAGCACAAAATCCGCAATAAACAGTTGGCTCGTATGTGTATCCGTACGAGTACTTGTCCACATCAAACGCTTACCATCGGGTGAAAACACCGGTAACACATCGGCACTCACGTTTTCGGTGACTCGGACGGATTCGCCAATTGAAAACGTGCCTTCCTTAGAGATGGAGTACTTCGCTAACCATAGGTCATAGTTTGGTCGTCCACCTGTCGAATGATCTGCACCGGACCAGATGATATAAGGCTCGGTTGGATGCCAGTAAGGTCCCCAATTTACGCCTGTCGTATCTGTCAATGCGACTTCATTCTTACCATCAATCCCAATCACATAGATCTGGAGCATATGCTCTTCTTTTCTATCACTGCGGAAAACAACCCAATTTCCATCCGGGGAAATAAAGGGGCCTCCATCATATCCTTTGGCATTGGTCAACTGACGAACATTACTGCCATCTGCATTCATTAAATAAAGGTCCGGGTCACCATCACGCGTGCTACAAAATGCAATCAGTTTTCCATTCTGCGAATAAGCACCTTCAGCATCATAGCCCTCTACGTTAGTTAACCGTTTGAGGATTTTTCCTTTGGGCGTCGCCACAAACATCTCGGTATTTGGATCAAAGGGCCACGAATACCGCCGACGCACTCCGTTCTTGCGATCTTCCTCCTGCTGCTTAATCTCCGCCTGTTCGGTCGCAGTCATATTGGGATCAAGGTGACTGGAAGAGAACAGGATGTTCTTGCCGTCGACTGTGAAATAACTACATGTCGTACGACCTCGTCCGGTACTCACTAAACGGGGACGCCCGCCCGAGAGTGGCTGAGTATAGATCTGGTAGAACGGATAGTCTTTAGTAATTGCCTGATAAACAATCCGTTTACCATCTGGCGAGAAATAGCCTTCACCTGCTTTGACGAAGGAAGACGTGACTTGAGTTACGTTTTTCAGAAAGGTCGATTCCAGCTCACTGACTGAAACATCCTGTGCCGATACATGCTGCCCGCTAAGCACCAAAATGACACTCAGCACCGCCCATGAAACTAATTGTCTCATCGAATCCAATCCTTTCATTCGTTTTTTTGAAGCATTCATTAACTCAATGATGCCTCTGACAGCATCACCTGATTCAATCCCCAATGTATCAAACCTTTTACTATAATCAATGAGAGATGAGCACCTGAAATCCATTCAACGCTCGCTCCACTTAGAAACCAATGACATCTTAGATCCACCACTGCTCTTACCCGAGTCAACAAACACCATGAAAATATACACCCGAACAGGCGACTTTGGTGAAACCGGATTGGCCGGCGGGGGCCGCACTGCCAAGAACAGCATGCAAATGGAAGCTGTCGGAACGATCGATGAACTCAATGCCTGCCTCGGAGTCATCCGTTCGCTAGCGATCGAACCTGAATGGGAATCCGATCTAAGCCAAATCCAATCCCGTCTTTTTGATGTAGGAGCGTTGCTGGCATCCAAACCGGAGTATGATCCGGGAGTAACAATCGGTGAGCAACAGATTCTCTCGCTGGAATCAAAAATCGATGCACTCGAAGCAAACCTCACTCCGCTTCAGCAGTTCATTCTGCCGTCAGGATCTCCGGCCGGAGCACAGACTCATTTCGCTCGGACGATTTGCCGTCGAGCAGAACGACGAGTACTGACCTGGCTGGCATCTGCGAGTCCCGCAGAGAATTCAGGGATCCCGATAGATCATCACCCCATCCCGATTTATCTCAATCGACTTAGTGACTATTTGTTTGTACTGGCACGAACGATCAATGCCGATGACGGTATAACAGAGACTCCCTGGCTCGGTGCCTCAGGCTCCTAACCAAAGGACGCTTAGATATCCATACCAAGTCGAAAGCTCAGCTGATCAAACTGCTTTTGATAGATTGATCGGGACGAATGCACATGGTCTTCTTCGGTAATGAACCGCATGTTGTCCATCGGCCAGACATCGTAGCTGAATAAGATACGCTCGAAGGGCTTCAGATCCTCTGCATAGATCATCAACATCTTGTGTTCATCGAGCTGCACTTCAAGTTGTTTTTTCGTGTTCACGACAGCGACACCCGTGCAGCCGTCATTAAGAATCAACGATTCATAGTCATACAAGGTACTCTTCAAGACCGGTAAGTCGATTTTCTCGCGATAGAGATCTTCATGCGAACCATCCCCATGAGAGTGACTCGTTTCCAATACACAGTCGACCAGCTTTCCAAGCGGAACCATCAAATCCAAAAAGAGGTCGAATAACACGTCTTTGGTAGCAGCTGCCAGGATCATCGGCAGTTCCATATTGCGTGATTTGGAGCGGAACATTTCCCGCCGATAGCCTTGTTGCAACGACAGGGACGACTGTTTTCCCGGCCGTACTGCATCGGTAAATTCAAAAGCACCTACCGACTCGACTGCAAACAACTCTTCGGTTGCAGCAATTTTGGAATCAAGATATTCCCTGTCTGCTGAGGTTTGTGCATGCCACCCGTTTCCCTGAGCCAGCGAATTCGGTTCATTGGATTCAAAAAATGGTGACGAGTTCATCGATTCCTGCTTTATCAATCATTCTGGTAACAAGGTCTGACTTGACCAAAGCGAGCAACCCGTTTTGGCAACTACAAAAACGTAGGTTACGTTCTGCCCCGTGCTTGAATTAGCACGCAAGAATCAAAGAAAAAGCGGGAGTTGAAAACAGTCTATTTACTGTAAACCTGCAAATCACCAAGTAAAAGCAGGGCTTTAAGAGCATATTGCTGGTCATCTTCCGACGACAATGCGGTATCGGAAATCTTGATGTAGCGAGACCATCGAGGCTTCGCGACTGGCCTCGTGCCGTCAGACGGCACCCACTGGCCATTGATATAGGACTCATTCCACATATGGTATGAAAGGAACATCGCAGCCCCGTCCGGGACAGCCACAAAACCAGCCGCCATGCGTGTCGGGATTCCTACTGCACGAGCCATCGCTGCCAACAGACACGCATGCTCGGTACAATCGCCTTCCTGGCTTTCATAAGCATCGGCAGCAGATGCCATCGCTTTGGAATAACTCTTCTGACTCATATGCTCGTTAACAAACAGGTGAATCGCTGCCAATTTCTCCGAGTCACTCTCAAGACCCTTGGTCAATTCCTGAACTTTGGCTTGAATTCCTGTATGCTCCACATTAACCAAGGCAGACGCTGCTAAATACGACTCCGGAATCTCTTGCTCGGACATTTCCGACTCTGTGGCCTCATCGGATGTGGCAATCTCAACTTCATCTTCTGACGTCGTACTTACCTGTTGATAGTCGGTCGTAGGAAACAAATCGGTCAGATCGGTGAGCTCAGATCTAAGCGTATATTTTTGGCTCGTGGAATCTTGTTCATAGATCCCCAAAACCTCCACCAAACTCACTTCATTCAGATCCAGTGTCGGAAGCGAATCGTTAGAGGTCATCACCGTCGCCTCGGTCCGTTCGGTAAGCACTACTTCCATCGACATCTGAGGGTAACTGGCTTTGACCGTCACGCCCTTTTCATCGACCCACAATACGCCTTCCATGGAGATATCACCGCTGGCACTGACCACGTCAATCCTTAACAGTGACTGCCCGTCCACTTCTTCGAAGTCTGCTGCCGTCAGCGTCTGCTGGTAAGGAGAAAGCGAAGACGGTTCGACATTGGAAAACTCGCGTGTCTCGCCGGGCTGCATCGGTTTTTTAATCAGGGACATATCAATTGCTAAAGGCCCCAGTACACCGGCTGGCCATGGCTTTTGACCATTGATAACTTCTTCGGATTGTTCTTCCCGGTACTCCAACGTCTCTCCAACAACCGTGGCAATTTTGGTGGAAGACGGTACGGCACTTGAATCAACGGTAATACTTTTGAGAACTCCTTCGGGTGTTTCTACGAAGTGAATATCCTGCAGTGTCGAAGTGATATCCTCACCACGTCTAAACTTTAGTGCCGTAAACCACATCCCATACACTTCACCGGCCTTTTCATCCGATTTAGCATCCAACAGCATATAGCCGGCTTTTTGCCCATCGATCAGAACTTCATAACTACTTTTAAGCAGTACTTTGTCTTCTGCACCCTTCAATTCCACCTTGGGCCAGGCGGTCGTTTCCGATTCCGAGCTGCAGGCTGTGAGCGTCAACAACAGCGGGCAAACAATCAACCACAGTAACAAATTTGTTTGCAAAAAAGGCATATAGATTCTTTCCAAAGCGAGTGAATAAAGGCAAGCTTCTTAGTCTAGCCACTAAATCTGACTTTATCATCAAATTCCGTTTGGATAAAATTGGGATATCAAATATTGACGGTTGAAACCCGACAATCACCTCTCCCAACTTTGTTTTGCTAACTCGTTCTCATTCTATTATTTGACCGCAGGTCTGATTATGAAAAAAGTAGAAGCCATCATACGGCATTTCAAACTCGAAGACGTAAAGAACTCGCTTGCCGAACAGGACATTCATGGCATGACCGTCTCTGAAGTTCGTGGATTTGGGCGTCAAAAAGGGCATTCTGAGATGTATCGGGGGACTGAATACGCCATCGACTTTGTCCCCAAAGTGAAATTGGAAATTGTCTGTGCCGACGAGACACTACAAAAAGTTGTCGACATCGTCCTCAAGAACGCGCAGACCGGCAATATTGGAGACGGCAAAATCTTTATTACTGAACTTCATAACGCCATTCGTATTCGGACTGGCGAAATGGGTGAAGAAGCAATCTAATTACTGCTTCCCACTCAAACCACTCCGCTCGTTCCACGGCAAAACGGCATGGCAAACGCTCCGAGTTTTAATGAATCCATTGTGGTTGCGCGACAAACGTTGCAAGCCGGACGTGAGCGACTTCGGCAACAACACGAGGCCGGCTCGCCCGGGATTCAGGTTTGTACCGGTATCTCGGATCTGTTTGACGAAATCGTACTGAGCATGTACGAATTGGCCATGACACAGGTCACCACCGATACGCACCAGCGAGAAGCTTTAGAAGAAGTGACAGCGGTGGTTGCACATGGAGGCTACGGGCGGCGAGATGTCGCTCCTTATTCTGACATCGACCTGATGTTACTGTGCCAGAACAAAGATGCTCCGCTCGTTCCCGAATTAGCACGCGCACTGAGTCAAAACATTTATGATGTCGGATTGCAATTAGGATTTGCCACTCGTTCGATCAAAGAAGCCGCCAGACTGGGACTCAAAGATGCCAAGATCTTTACTTCGCTAATCGAGTCCCGTCTACTCATCGGTAGTCAGGATCTCTTCACGGATTTCTTCAACAGCTTTCGTCGTCGCAGTCGTAACCGTTGGAAGTCACTGATCAAACTGGTGTACTCGGCTCGGCACGAAGAACGCTTGCAATATGGCGATACCGTCCATTTATTAAAGCCTAACATCAAGCGATCACGTGGCACGTTACGTGACCTGCAATTCATCCGTTGGATCGGATTCATTGTGTACGGAGAAGCAGAACCGGTCACCTTGCAGCGACTTGGGACCATGACACGAGAGGATTATCACACGGTTCGTAATGCGCGTGATTTTCTGCTACAGCTTCGCAATGAATTGCATTTTCAGGCAAGTAAGCCTCAGGATGTTCTTAACAGATTTGAACAGGTGCGAATCGCTGAAAAACTTGGCTATCAGGATTCTCCCAAGTCCTTAGCTGTCGAACAATTCATGCAGCACTACTTTGATCACATTAGTCGTGTCCGCTATACCGTGACCCATTTTTTCCAATCGAGTCGACCGGAGCGTTGGGCCTCAAAGCTGTCCCTGCCGGGATTTGTCCGCAAGATTGATGGGAAATTCCGCATGGGACCTTACAACATAGGAGCGTTGCCCAAACAACTCAATTCGATCAAATCCAACCTCAGTGATGTTTTGCGTCTGATGGAACTGGCCAGTCGCCATAACCGCCGAATCGATCATCGCACCTGGACGGCTGTTCGGGAAACCATGATGGAGATCGACAATGTCGAGCTAACACCACAGGTTACCAACCAATTCCTGGCCCTACTCTCAAGACCGGTACGCCTGGGAGAACAACTCCGCAAGCTCCACCAGATGCGAGTGCTCGAGAAGATTGTGCCCGCAATTAGGCATGCGCGAAATCTCCTCCAATTCAATGACTATCACAAATACACCGTCGATGAACATTCGATGCGTGCGGTAAAAAAGGCTACCGATTTTTTTGGGGAACATTCGGTACTGGGCAATGTCTATCGAGATCTGGAAAACAAAACGATTCTGCACCTGGCCTTACTTGTGCACGATTTAGGGAAAGGGTTCCCTGAAGACCACAGTGAAGTCGGACGTGAAATTGCCGCCCAAACGGCGGAACGATTTGGGTTATCCGAACACAACACCGACGTCCTTTGCCATTTAGTCCACAAGCATTTACTGATGGCTCATACCGCTTTTCGGCAGGACTTACATGATGAGAATGTTATCATCCGATTTTCCGCTGAAGCTCGTTCGCTGGAGCAGCTGCAGATGCTGTTTGTACTGACCTGTGCTGATCTCGCAGCCGTAGGCCCTGGTGTATTGAACGAATGGAAACAGGACCTAATCACCGAATTATATTTGAAAGCCCGGATCCATCTTTCCGGTGAATCGCAAGCAAAATTTGCTAAGGACTGGCTGACCACCCAACGTCAAAAACTCTTTAAGCTACTGCCCGCAGAAGAACAACAGTGGCAACCCCATCTGGAAAAGCTCCCGCCGACTCTACTCAATGATGATCACCTTCAACGCACCGCGGACTACCTGACAGGATTGTCAGCATTAGCAAAGGATGAAGTCATCACCTGGTCTGGCTACGTCCCGGAACGTAATGCGACTGAATACGTCATTGGGGCTCATCAGAATACGCTCGACGGTTGCTTTCACCGAATTACAGGCGTCCTTTCGAGTCAGGGAAACTCGATTCTAGGAGCAGAAATTTTTACGCTCGGAGGCGAGCTCGTCCTGGACCGTTTCTTTGTGAACGACCTGGATCACGCTGGTAGCCCATCGGAAGACCGAGCGAATCTGATTCAGCAAAAGCTAAAACAGGCTATTGAGTTAAAAGAGGACGTGAAGCCTACCTTTCGACAAATCTGGACTACCTCCTCTGAAACGACGGCGGGTGAAATCAATCCGCTACCAACCCGGGTCGGTATCGACAATAAGTCCGCCGAAAGACATACGATTATCACTGTCTTCGCCTATGACCGACTAGGGTTGCTCTATCAAATCACGAAAGTCCTCTTCGATCTGGGACTCGACGTGCATGTTGCAAAAATAGGAACTTATATCGATCAGGTGGTCGACGTGTTCTATGTAACTGATCGAATTGGTAATAAGATAGAAGCAAAAGAACAGTTCGATGCAATCCGCAAAAAACTGTTGGAACAAATTGAAAAGCCTACGTAACTCAATCTGAGGTGCAAGATTCATGAAACCTATTCTTTCCACTCTGGCAGTCCTTCTGCTTTCCACAACTACTCTATTGGCTCAAGACGAAGAGGCTAAACCTGCCGCCGCTGAACAGGCTCCGGAACGATTCAAAGTCATTCTGGAACTCTCCAATGATGGTGAAGTTGAAATTGAAGTCGCTCGTAAATTAGCGCCTTTGGGAGTGGATCACTTCTATCAGTTAGTGAAGTCCGGTTTTTTTGACGAATGTCGATTTTTCCGGGTTGTACCAAACTTCGTCGTACAATTTGGTATCAATGGCGACCCCGAAGTACAAAAGAAATGGAAAGAAATTCCTGTCAAGGACGACCCCGTTGTCTTTAGTAACCGCAAAGGCACCATCTGCTTTGCCACGGCCGGTCCAAACTCGCGTACCACGCAACTGTTCATCAATCTCAAAGACAACAACAACCTCGATGGTTTGGGATTTTCCGCTTTTGGCCGAGTCAACAAAGGGCTGAAACACATAGAAGCAATTAACGCTGAATACGGCGAAGATCCGAATCAAGGACGAATCCAGTCAGAAGGCAATAAATACCTGAAAGAACAATTCCCTAGGATGGACTACATCAAAAAAGCCTACATCAAAGAGAAAACCAAAGACGAATAGATCCGACCGCGGATCAACCTCAAACAGATCCACTAAGCCCTGCTGCTGCACACCAGCCACAGGGCTTTTTTCACGCGCCCATGGTTCGCCAGAATATCGCCGGAACAGAAAAAGACGGCTGTCACGAATATCGTCACAGCCGTCTTGGAATGAGTGAAACGCAGCTAATTAAGCGTTGAGTTCAACGTCCGATGAATCAGCGATATTAACCCAGACATGCACATGAGGCGCACCACGGAAGTGCCAGACAAATGCAGGACCTTCCAAACGCCAGTTATCCCAAATCTTGTCGTTACCAACGTCTCTGTCCGTATAAAACGCCAGATGACAGGTATCCAGACCACCCTGCTTTTTCAGACACTCTAATGCTTCCTGCTGATCTGACTTGCGGAACATGGAGACCAAACTTTGCAGCGTCTTTTGGACTCCGGCTTTCTGGTCATTGTTAAGCTCTTTCACCGCAATCCCCTGGATACCACCTTTCGCACCACGGAAGGCAACTGCCTGTTCGCGAACAGTCTTGGCAACTTCGGCTTCTTTACGCTGCTCTTTATCAAGCAGTTTGTAAACACTATTCGCAGCCAGTGCCTGTTCCCAAAATACGTTGCCATAATGATCCGGCTCTTCATTGAATGTTCCGTGAGGATCGTGACCGTAGAAAAGAGGACCACCAAATGCGACATGATCGGTTGTATTCCCATCAGCTCGCAACGTGAGGTGACGCGAGGTCATTACAAATTCAAACTGATCGCTGCCAGGCTCGCCGAAAATTGCGATATTATTCGTTTCACCAAATCCGCCCGTATCGTCATTTTGTTGTTTATCAAACTTGACAAGCCAGTCGGGTGACAAAAGACCTTCGTAAATCATACGAATCATGTCACGCTGTTCATCGTTGAAAAAATTGGAGTTCACCGTTGGCTTGGTAATATGCCAGTTGTTTGAAATCCGAGTTCGTAGTAAGCCTCGATTGGGATCCATATGATCCCAGTTAAAGGCCACAACTTTCTTCTGAATGTCGGAAAGCGTATCGTAAAGTCGCTTAACAATGTTTTCCGGGTTGCCCTGTGACTTTTCTTTTCCCAAAACAGGTGCCTGCAATGCTGCACCGGCAATAATGGATGCTGCTCCGGTGGACTGCATAAATCTGCGGCGATTTATATTAATAGAACTCATAACAAGTACCTTGTCTGATTACGGCGGTTGAGATTTCTTATATCGTTTCCAATTATCCCACAGGCGGGGGTACCTATGCAATGTAGAACAAGTCATGATTATAGAAATTCCTCGAGACGCCCCTCTACATTCCTACTTGAGCAACCTTTATGCCTGAATTACCCGAAGTCGAAACGATGAGACGAGGAATCCTTGCGATTGAAGGAGCAACGATCACCGCAATCGAAAAGGTCCGCTGTCGCAGGAAACCGATCGCTATCAAGCCTAATATGAGCACGATTCGACGACGGCTCGTAGGAAAAAAGGTTCAGGCTGTGGAACGCATTGGCAAGCGTGTGGTAATACGCATGGCCAACGACGATCGACTGTTGTTTGAACCACGCATGACAGGCTTAGTACTGGTCGCCGATCCGCCCAGCTCAGAGCATGTGCGGTTTCGTATGGAATTTTCAGAGGGTGAACAGGAAATCCTGTACTGGGATCGCCGCGGCCTGGGGATGATCTACTTACTTAACGATCAGCAATATCAGGAGCGATTTAGTCTGGAGAATCTGGGCCCAGATGCCCTGGAGGTAACAGGGCCGTTATTGAAGAAGATTTTTGGCAAAGCCAAACGCCCGATCAAAGTCGCTCTGTTAGACCAGAAAAAAGTGGCTGGCATTGGCAATCTTTACGCTTCAGAGATTCTGCATGTGGCAGCCATCCATCCGGCCAAACGATGTGATCGCATTACCTTGAAGCAATGGGATCTGATTGCAAGTACGACGATCGACATTCTGCAGACGGCCATTGCTCATGAAGGATCGACCTTATCAGACGGAACCTATCGCAACGCCTTAAATGATCCCGGTGGGTATCAAAACATGCATCGAGTGTATGACAAAGAGGGACAGTTTTGTCCCATCTGTATGGACACCACGATTACTCGAATTGTGCAGGCTCAACGCAGCACTTTCTTTTGCAAATCCTGTCAAAAACGATCGTAGTCCCTTCTGTTACGCTCCGCAGACGCAACAAAAATCAACAATTCTGACAGGCAATCAGGGGACTAACAGTAAAGAACCATAGTGGATAAACTAGTAAGAGTGACGGCTGCTTATTCGCTGGCAGGCCTATTCACTGTATCGAAAGCAACTTACTTTCATTCACATCACTCCGAATTCACAGAGACAACCCAACAACATGGCAGACCCTATATCAGCAGTACCAAATTCAGCCGGCCGATTCGGTGAGTTTGGTGGGAGATACGTACCGGAAACGCTCACGCGGGCATTGGACGAATTAGCCGAAGAGTATGCTCAGGCCAAACAGGACCCTGAGTTTCAAAGCCAGCTGACCAGTTTATTTAACACCTTTGTCGGCCGCCCGTCACCGCTCTACTATGCCGAACGCCTGAGTGAGTATTGTAAGGGTGCCGAAATCTGGCTTAAACGAGAAGATACCAATCACACTGGTGCTCACAAAATCAACAACACGCTGGGACAGGCACTGCTCACACTGCGTATGGGCAAAAAGCGTGTGATTGCAGAGACTGGCGCAGGACAGCACGGCGTGGCAACAGCGACTGCCTGTGCCCGCTTTGGACTGGAATGCATCGTCTACATGGGCTCGGAAGATATTCGGCGACAGGCTCCTAACGTCTTTAGCATGAAGCTGCTGGGAGCCGAAGTTCGCTCGGTAGAATCCGGTTCTCGGACATTGCGTGACGCTATCAACGAAGCTATGCGGGACTGGATGAGTAGCGTCGAATCAACACATTACATC
>CEUY01188338.1_pt1 | contig 18326 bp, 19 predicted proteins | sample 361481 | NCBI WGS metagenome assembly CEUY01 (sample SAMEA2622737, study PRJEB7988) | marine metagenome | isolation source: saline water (ENVO:00002010), including
GATTTATTCAATCTTCTATAAATACATATCAATTAATAAGATCTGAAAATATTAATAAACTACCAGATTTGTGTTTATCTAATGTTTTAAATTTGCAAAGACACAAAGATGTTTTTATAAAATATGTAAAAACAAATCCAGGTAAAAATAATTTGGACGCATCAAAAGTTCTTTTTGAATCTTTGATAGATTCATATTGCAAATAAAGTAATTTTTTTATTCATTTGTAATAAATCTCTGATATATTTAAATTTCTTTTTATATAGGGATGTACATTTAACTGGGTAAAAATGAGTTTTGATTTAGGACAACTTTCCTTGTGGCAAAATATTGCAATAGCAGTTGTATTTGGATTAACTTTTATATTTTCAATTATAAAAATTTTTAAAGTTATAGGTTTTACTGAAAGTAGTTTTGGTAAACTTTTATTAAAAGAACAAATCGTTGCTAAACCAGGATTTAGTAGATGGTGGGTTCCTGTGGCCTCAGTTTCAATCCATTTATGTATAGGATCAGTTTATGCTTGGAGTATATTTAATCCTGCTTTAATCAAAGCTATAGGAGTAGTTACAAGTTCAGCTGATGATTGGGCTTTAAAAGAAGTAGTTTGGATTTATTCTACTGCAATTGTATTTTTAGGTTTAGCCGCAGCTTTTGCAGGCACTTGGTTAGAAAAAGTTGGACCAAGAATGGTTGGCTTGGTAGCTGCTTGTTGTTGGGGAGGAGGATTTTTAATTGGAAGTTTAGGTATTATTAATCATCAACTTTGGTTAATTTATCTTGGATATGGCGTTATAGGAGGATGTGGTCTTGGTTTAGGATATGTATCTCCAGTTTCTACATTAATTAGATGGTTCCCAGATAGAAGAGGTATGGCAACAGGAATGGCTATAATGGGTTTTGGAGGTGGAGCTTTTTTTGGAGCAAGGATTAAAGATTTTTTCATTCAATATTATTACAAAGCACCAGAATTATTATCTAATATTTCAGAATCAGATTTAATTACAAAAGCAGGAAAAAGATTTGCAGAAACCACTGAAGGATTAAAAGAAGTTGTAGTAGTAGGAGCCAATGATGTTGCAAATATGATTGTACCTGGAGAAGCTGGAGTTTATTTAGTTGGTTCTGGATCAGTTGGTGTTTCAGAAACATTTTTCACTTTAGGTATTATATATTTTATTGTTATGACATTAGCCGCATTATCATATAGAGTTCCTTCCGAAGGTTGGGTTCCAAAGGGTTGGGTTCCTCCTAGTGATGCAGAAATTGAGAAAAAAATGATTACCACAAAACATGTTCATATTGACGAAGCATTAAGAACCCCGCAATTTTATCTTTTGTGGGTAATTTTATGTTTTAATGTTACTGCAGGAATTGGGGTTTTAGGTGTAGCTAAAACTATGATTACTGAAATTTTTCAAAAGAAGGCGGCTTTAATTGTTACAAGTGCATTTACTACATGGTATGTAATGCTTATTAGTATTTTTAATATGGCAGGTCGAATTATATGGGCTAGTGCTTCGGACTTTATAGGAAGAAAAAACACTTATTATTGTTTCTTTATTTTAGGAATAATTCTTTATTCTTCTATTCCTATATCCGCTCAAACTTTTGATATTGCTCCAGTTATTGTTTGGTTAATTTTATTTTACGGAGCTACAATGATAATTTTTACAATGTATGGAGGCGGTTTTGCTACTATTCCAGCATATTTAGCAGATATGTTTGGTACAAGATATGTTGGTGGTATACACGGAAGGTTATTAACTGCATGGAGTACAGCAGGTGTTTTAGGCCCAGTTATAATTACATCTTTAAGAAGTAGTTCTATAAATAATGCTATTAATGATTTAGCATCTAAGGCAGATCCTCAAGTTTTTTTTGATAAATTTGGCGCAAGTATTGATAGTTTAGACGAGCTTGTAAAAGCTAAGACTGTTACAATTCAGAATCTTTTAGAAATTTTACCTCCTGGAACACCAGATCCTACTAGCCAAGTTTATAATAAAACTATGATTGTAATGGCATGTTTATTAGGTATAGCATTAGTGGCAAACTTTTTAGTAAAACCTGTTGATCCAAAACACCACATGAAGAAATAATATTTATCTTATCTTATAAATTACTGGAACTTGAATAACCAATCTTTCTCTTGTAATTTGATTAGGAAAAGGTGGAAAAGGTGCGGCTGCTTCAACTGCATCAAAACTTGAGTCTACCAAGCGTTGATACTTTGCTGTTACAGATTTCATACTTTTTAATCTACCGTCTTTACGAATTACTATTTCTAACATAACAATTCCTTCCTCACGTCTAATTAGCGACTGTCTAGGATATTTTTTTTTTGAATCTATTAATTTGTATACTTGCGTAACATACTTACTTAATGTTTTTTTTGATTCGCCTCCCTCAATTCCACTAGCAGTTCCACCTACAGCTTTTTCTTTTGTTTTCTTTCTTTTAACTGATTTTTCTTGAGGTAAGGTTGTTTTTTTTATATCTATTTTTTTTTTAATTTTTTTTTTAGTTTTCTTTTTAATTTTTTTTATTTCGGGGACTTGATGTTTAATTATTTTTTCTTTCTTTATAGATTCCTTAGGAGCCTCTTCTAAAATACCTAGTGCGGATAAGCTAATAGTAATTCTATCTTTTTTATCTATTAAATTAATATTAACTTTTGTAAGAAAAAAAATTATGTATATATGCACTAATATAGATACTAGAAATGCAAAGTTAATAAGTAAGAAATTATTTCTTTTTTCCATTTATTTTTTTTGTATGTAATTAGTTTCTACTATAACTTTTTTAATATTCTCATTTTCTAATATTTTTAGAATTTTTAAAAAAAGTTCCGATGAAGTTTCTGAATCAATTTTTAAAGAAACTTCGTTAGGTTTTCGTGATCTTAAAATTTTTAAATAATTTTCTTTTTTTAAATCTTTTTTTTTATTTTTACTATCTACAAATATTTCTCCATTTTTTTTTATTACTATTGTTAAAAAAGGTGTTAATGGATCATTTTTAATAATTGATTCGGGAATACTTATTTTATATGGGTCAATTTTTGTAATTGTTCCAGCTAACATAAAAAAAATTAACATTAAAAAAATAATATTAATTAAAGGAATTAGGTTTATTTGTTTCATTCTTTTTTTTTGTGCCATGATTATTCCAAATTAATTAATTTAATATTATCGGTTCCCGCTAAACGAACTTCTTCAATCAATCTAATTACTTTTTGTACTGGTATTTTTTTGTGGCTTTTAATTAATATCTTATTCTTAGGATTTTTTTTTATAATTTTACTTACCTGACCACCTATTGAAGAAATATTTGTTAATTTTTTATTTATATATATTTGCCCTTTTTCATTTAATATTAAAATTACCATTTTTTCTTTAACAAAAGTTTCGATTTCTTCTCCGCTACTAAGATTGACCTCAATAGTACTCTTTTGAATAAATGAAGTAGCAAGCATAAAGAAAACAAGTAAAAGAAAAACTATATCAATTAAAGGAGTAATATTTATAGAAATTAGTTCTTTTTCTTCTTTCTTATAAAAATTATGTGTTTTCAATTTTTATTTTTTAAAATTAAGAAGAGTATTTGTTCTAACAACAGTATCGTTAATCGTATCTCTTGTGTTGCTTATCTTATTCTCAAATAAGTGGAAAGCAGCTAAAGCTGGTATAGCAATTGCTAAACCAAATGCAGTTGTTAAAAGAGCTTCCCAAATACCACCTGCAAGTAATGCCGGATCTATTTGAGATCCTGCTTTTTCTAAATTTAGAAAAGCTTTTATCATTCCTAGAACAGTTCCAAACAAACCAAGTAGTGGGCTAATACTAGCAATAACTTCTAACCCACCTAAATAATTTTCTAATTTTCTAATTTCGATTGATATAATTCTTGAAATTTCAGCTTCTCTTGATTCTTTATCAAATCTTTTGTCGCCTTTTGTTAAAATAACAACTTCAACAATTCTAGCCATAGGACTATTCATTTTTTGTATTTCAGTTAGAAATTTTTTTGAATTTGAGCCATTCAGTTTAGAAAGAATATCTTCTATTTTAGAAGTTCTTGATAATGCTGCTGCAAAAAACTGTATTGTTTTAACAAAAATAATTGCAAAAGCAAATATTGAAAAGCCTAGTAATATAAACATTACCGGGCCACCTTTTTCAAGTAAACCTAAATTATTTAGATCTATATTATTAAAAAGACTAATATTATTTATAAATTCAAACATTTTATTAAAATTATTTTTTAATTATCTTGATTGCATACAATCTTCTATCATCTTATTTCTAGTTTTAGATAATTTAATTTCATCGATATCATTGCCAATATTATATAAATCAATCATAGTATCATCTGTTTGAAGCATTTCAATTCTATCTTGATTAATATTGATTTTTCTTTCAATATTGTGATTGGCATCTTTAAGACATACTTTATATTTTGTTGATTGCTTATTAAATTTTTGAGTATTCAAATTTTGACCACATGATATTATTAAAATGAATACAAAGATGATGTTTTTTTTTAAAAATTTTTTCATTGAGTATGTATTGTTTAAAAATTAATTAAATATAATATTACATTAATTTAAAAATGGTAAATAAAATATATTTTAATAATTTAAAAGTAAATCAATCATATACAGATAGTATAAAAGTTACAGATTTATCTATAAAAAAATTTGCTAGTGCTTCAGGAGATAAAAACCCAATCCATTTAAGTGATAAATTTGCAAAAAAAAGTATTTTTAAAAGTAGGATAGCCCATGGAATGTTAATTGCTTCATTTATTTCATCAGTAATTGGAAATAAATTTCCTGGGAATGGCACAATTTATGTTTCTCAAGACTTAAAATTTAAAAGACCAGTAAAAATTAATGATATTGTTAAAATTAAAATAATAGTTGAAAAAAAAATTCTAAAAAAAAGCTGGTGTCAGCTTAAAACTTTATGTTATGTAAAAAATAATTTAGTTTTAGATGGTACGGCAGTAGTTATACCTCCACAAAAAAAGTAAAATAATATGAAAATCCTAAACGGATACTCAAAAATAATAAAAGAAAATACCGTTATAACAATTGGAAATTTTGATGGAATTCATAAAGGGCATCAAAAAATTTTAAAAAATATTGTGAAAATTTCAAAAAAAAATAATTTAAAATCTGTTGTTATTACTTTTAAACCTCATCCAAATGAATATTTTAAAAAGAATTACAAACCATTTAAATTAACAAATGAGAAAACTAAAATTGAAGAAATAAGAAAATTAGGAATTGATTATTTAATTCTTATAAATTTTAATAAAAGTTTAAACTTATTATCTCCTGAGAATTTTGTAAAAAAAATAATTAATTTTAAACCAAAGTTTATAGTAGTTGGATATAATTTTCATTTTGGGTATAAAAGGCAAGGTGATATTTCTTTGTTAAAAAAATTATCAAAAAAATATTTATATAATTTAAAAGTTATTAATCCTGTTATAGGTAAAAGTAAAAAAATATTTAATTCAACATACATAAGAAAACAACTTGAATTAGGAAAATATGATGTAGCTAAAGAAATGTTAGGACGTAACTGGATGATAGAAGGTAAAATTATTAAAGGTAGCGGGAGAGGAAAAGTTCTAGGATACCCAACTGCAAATTTTGTTTTGAATGATTATGTAATACCTATGAAAGGTGTGTATGTTACTAAGAGTTATTTAGAAAATAATAAAAAAAAAAATATTTTGGAGTAGCTAATATAGGTGTTAGACCAACATTTAATGGTAAAAAGATTTTTTTTGAAAATCATTTTTTTAAGCTTAAAAGTTCCGTATATGGAAAAAAATTATGTGTTGAGCTGCTAGCATTTTTACGCAAAGAAAAAAAATTTGATAATATTAAGAAATTAAAAAAACAAATAGAAAATGATATTTATTTAACAAATAAAATTATTAATAAAAAATAAATGAATTATAAAGATACACTTTTTTTACCTGAAACTAAATTTAGTATGAAGGCTAGTTTGCCTACTAATGAACCTAAAATTCTTGAGAAATGGGAAAAAGAAAAACTTTATAAAAAATTAAGGGATAAATCAAAAAAAAATAAAAAATTTACTCTACATGATGGACCTCCTTACGCTAATGGGCATTTACATATGGGGCATGCTTTAAATAAAATTTTAAAAGATATAATAGTAAGGTATAAGCAGATGCAAGGCTTAGATGCAGCATTTGTTCCTGGATGGGATTGTCATGGTTTACCAATTGAATGGGAGGTTGAGCAAGAAATAAGAAAAAAAGGAGATGACAAAAAAAATATTTCAATTAAAGAATTTAGAAATAAATGCCGTAATTTTGCAGATAGTTGGATAAAAATTCAAAAAAAAGAGTTTGAAAGATTTGGCGTATTAGGAGATTGGGATAATTATTATTCAACAATGTCTTATAAGGCTGAAGCTCAAATAGTAAGAGAAATAGGTAAGTTTATATTAAACGGTTCTTTATATAAAGGTTCTAGACCAGTGATGTGGTCTGTGGTTGAAAAAACAGCTTTAGCTGATGCTGAAGTTGAATATAAAGATAAAAATGATAATGCTATTTATGTTTTATTTCCAATTAATAAAACAAACTTAAAAATTGATAATAAAAAAAATATTCATATTTTGATATGGACTACAACTCCATGGACAATACCTGGTAACAGAGCTTTAGCTTTTAATAAAAATTTTTCTTATAGTCTAGTAAAAGATTCTTCTACAGGCTCCGAGTTTATTATATCTACTGATTTAATTCAAAAATTAATAAATGATACAAATTTAAAAATACAAAAAATTAAAGATTTTAATGGTATTGAATTAGAAAAAACTATTTGTAAACATCCTTTACATGCACACGGATATAATTTTGAAGTTCCTTTATTACCTGCAGATTTTGTTACAAAAGACGAAGGTACTGGTATTGTGCATATAGCACCAGGACATGGAATAGATGATTTTAATTTAGCAAAAAAAAATAATATAAATATTCCAAAAACTATAAATGAAAGTGGAATTTATTATGAGGATGTTCCATTATTAAAAGGTGAACATGTTTTTAAAGCCGATGATAAAGTAATTGAATTTTTAGAAAAAGATAAAAAACTTTTATTTAAAACTAGTATTTTTCATAGTTACCCTCATTCATGGCGTTCAAAAAAACCATTAATTTATAGAAATACAACTCAATGGTTTATTTCATTAGAAAAATTAAATTTAAGAAAAAAAGCAATCGATGCTTTAAAAAAAATAAATTTTTTTCCAAAAAAAGGTAAGAATAGAATTACTTCAATGATAGAAGATAGACCTGATTGGTGTATATCTAGACAAAGATTTTGGGGCGTACCCCTTCCAATATTTATTAACAAAAAAACAAATGATCCATTAATTGATAAAGATGTAATTGAGAATATTGCTAAAATTTTTGAAAAAAAAGGTAGTGATTCTTGGTTTGAGTTAGATCCTAATGAATTTTTAGGTAAAAAATATAAAAAAGAAGATTTTATTCAAGTCAAAGATGTAATAGAAGTTTGGTTTGATAGTGGTTCAAGCCACACATATGTTTTGGAAGATAGAAAAGATTTAGAGTGGCCTGCAGATTTATATCTCGAAGGGTCAGATCAGCATCGCGGATGGTTTCATTCTTCTTTATTACAATCATGTGGTACTAGAAATAAAGCTCCTTTTAAGAATATATTGTCTCATGGTTTTGTGGTTGATGGGCAAGGAAAAAAAATGTCAAAATCAGAAGGTAATGTTATTTCACCTAACGAAATTATTAATAAGTATGGCACAGACATACTAAGGTTATGGACTGTGGCATCTGATTATTTTGAAGATATAAAAATAGATGAAAATATAGTTAAATCTCAAGTTGATTCCTATAGAAGGATAAGAAATACATTTAGATTTTTAATCGGTAATTTAAAAGATTTTAATACTAGTGAAAAAGTAGATTATAAGGATTTTCCAGAATTAGAAAGATACATCTTGTTTAAAATATTCGAAATAGATGAAATTATACAACGTTCAATTAAAGAAAATAATTATCACAAAATTTATAAAGAATTATTAATTTTTTGCTCTAATGATTTATCTTCTTTTTATTTTGATATTAGAAAAGATTGTTTATATTGCGATTCCAAAAAAGATTTAAAAAGAAGATCGTGTAGATCAACTTTAAAAATAATATTTGAATTTTTAACAGCATGGTTTGCTCCTATACTTTGTTTTACAACTGAAGAAGCTTGGTTATCGGATAATTTTAATAATAAAGAAAGTGTTCATTTAAGAAACTTTCCTAAAATTGAAAATACTTGGAAAGATAATAATCTTTTAGAAAAATGGAAAAATATAATTAATGTAAGAAAAGTTGTAAATAGTGCAATTGAAATTCAAAGAGAAAAAAAATTAGTTGGATCAAGTTTAGAAGCATCTGTAGAAGTTTTAGTTTCTAAAAAAATAAAAAATTATTTAATTAATATGAATTTAAATGATCTTTTTATAGTTTCTGAAGCAAAAATTGTAGATAAATTATCAGGTGAAGAATTTTCCTTAGACGGTATTAATGATATATCAGTAAATATTAAAAAAGCTGAAGGAAAAAAATGTGAAAGATGTTGGGTTATATCTAAAGATGTAATTAAAGATACAAATTTATGTAATAGATGTAATGATGTAACTAAATAAATATTTAAAAAACACTTATGGAAATACTTAATAAAAAGAAATTAATTTTTTTGATGTTATTTCTTGTTTCTTTAGATCAAATAACTAAGAGTTGGGCATTAAAAAATATTTTTAAAAATGAAAATATTATTGAAGTAAACAATTTTCTAAATTTTATACCTGTATGGAACAAAGGTATTAGTTTTGGTTTGTTATCTGATCTTATTAATATAAATTTTTTTATGATTATAGTAAGTTCGACTATTGCTTTATTTTTTTTTATTTGGTTTATAAAAACTCAAAATAATAAATTGATTATATCTCTAACTTTTATTATTTCTGGAGCTTTAGGTAATATCATAGATAGGTTTAATCATAAAGCAGTAGTAGACTTTATAGATGTTCATATTAACAATCTACATTGGCCAACATTTAATTTAGCTGATAGCTATATAACATTAGGCGCTTTTATATATATTATTGCTATTTTTACTAGCCAAAAGGATAATATTGCTTAAGTTAATTAGTAGTAATGTTTATTCAAATTTATATTAAAAAACTTTTATTCTTCATATTATCAATTTTTGTTCTTACATCGTGTGGACTTATTGGAGGTGATGAAAATGTAGAGGTTAGCGAGAATGCAGTTTTATCTGGACCGCCTTTAGTTATTCCACCTGAGTTCGATGTTGAATCACAAAATTCAATTCAGCAATCTCAAGAAATACCTAATTATGATTTAGAAACACAAGATATAGGTAATTTATCAAATGAAGATTTATTTGTTAATGAAATAGAAGAAACTGCTATTTTAGATAATTCTGATTCAGTGCAAAGTTTCGAGAATTTTAATCAAACAAACTTAAATAATAATTTAAATAATAATAATATAAAAAATATTGAACCTAGAGTTCAAAAAACTTACAGATCTTCAGTTCCTTCAGATGCTTATGATGTAGGCAGAGATTTAACTAAAAGAAAGCAAAAGAAAAAACTTGCTCGAAAAAGTGAAAACGATTTTGTAGGATTTGGTTCAGATAATTTTGAAAATATTCAAGATGCTAATAAAGATTTATCACAAGAAGAAGAATTTCTATTAGAAGATATACTTAATACTAAAGATACACAAAATGATATTCAGGATTTTTCAGTAAAAGGCGACTCAGATTAAACTTTTTTTTTTAAAAAAAAAAACTAACTTATTCTTTAATTTTTCTTATTTAATTTAATATGAGATTTTTATTAACTTTATTATTAATTATTTTACTTTCTAAAATTTCCTTCGCAGGATTTAAACCTAAACATCATATTTTAGATAATGGTTTAGAAATTGTTGTGATTGAGAATAATAAAGTTCCAGCAATAGCACACTCAATTTGGTATAAAGTCGGTTCTGCCGATGAACCTAATGGAAAGTCTGGTATAGCACATTTTTTAGAACATTTATTATTTAAAGGAACAGAAAAATTAAAACCAGGAGAATTTTCTCAGATAATTGCTAAAAATGGTGGAAAAGAAAATGCTTTCACTAGTAAAAATTATACTGGATATTTTCAATTAATACATAAATCAAAACTCGATTTAGTTATGTCTTTGGAAGCAGATAGAATGAAAAATATAAAATTAATTGAAAAAGAATTTGAAAGCGAAAAAACAGTAGTTTTAGAAGAAAGATATTCAAGAGTTGATAATAATCCTTCAGCTTTACTTTCAGAGCAAATAAATGCTTCTTTATTTATGAATCATCCATATAGAAAACCAATCATAGGATGGGAGCACGAAATAAAAAATTTAAAATTAGAAGATGTTATGAGTTTCTATAAAAAATTTTATGCACCAAACAATGCCATAATTGTTATTTCTGGCGATGTGACATTAGATCAAGTTGTAAAAATTGCAAAAAAACATTTTGGACCAATTGGGCCTTCTAAAATTGATGAAAGATTATGGACAGAGGAGCCAACACAACATGCGCCAAGAGTAGTAATATTAAAATCAGAAAATACGGCAATACCAGTTTTTAAAAGACATTATTTAGTTCCGACTTATACTAAATCAAAAAAAGAATCTATAGCTTTACAAGTTTTTACTGAAATTTTTGGAAATCCATCTACAGGCATGTTATTTGAAGAATTCGTAAAAAATAAAAAAATAGCAACAAGTGCTGCTGCTTACTATTATCCAGATGGTTTTGGTGATACTAACTTAACTATAAGTATAGTTCCAAAAAAAGGAGTTACTTTAAATAAAATAGAAACTGAGCTAAACGTATATTTAAATGAAATTAAGAAAAAAATTATAAGCAAAGAAGAGTTAAAAAGCACAAAAAAAAGATTTGTTAACGAAACTATTTTTGCACAAGATAGCTTATATATGGGAATGAGAATATTTGGTTCTTCATTGTCTACAGGATACTCATTAAAAGATATAACTAATTGGCCAAGTGATATAGAAAAAGTTTCCTTAGATGACATACAAAATATTTTGTCAAAAACTTTTAATATGAATAAATCTGTAACTGGACTTTTATTACCAATTGATAAATAAATTATGAAAAAATTTCTTTTTATATTATTTTTTTTTATTTTTTTCAATTTTAGTTATTCAAATGCTTTAGATGTAAAAGAAATAAATTATCATAAAGATAATAAAGCATGGCTAGTAATTGATGATAATTTACCAATTGTAGCTATAAAATTTGCTTTCAAAGCAGGATCAGGAATTGATCCTATTGGAAAAAAAGGGCTAGCTAATATGACAGCATCTCTTTTGGATGAAGGAGCGGGAAATTATTCTGCAAAAGAATTTAAAAAAATTTTAGCTGATAATTCTATAACTCTTAATTTTAATGTAACTCATGATAATTTTTATATAAATTTATATACATTAAAAGAAAACTTAGATCTTTCTTTTAAGCTTTTAGATTTAGCTTTAACGCAACCAATATTTAAATTAGAAGAAATTAATAGGGTTAAGGGAAATATAAAATTAATTTTAGAACAATCTTATAAAGATCCAGATGCGATAAGCTCAAGATTATTTAGAGAAATTTTATTTGATAATCATCCATATAAATATGACACATTAGGAGTAAGTGAGGATATTGATAAAATAGAAAAAAAAGATTTGGAATATTTCTTAAAAAATAATTTAACAATAGAAAAATTATTTGTAGCAGCTTCTGGGGACATTAAAGAAAGTGAACTAAAAAAATATTTAAAAGAATATTTTATAAAGTTTGATAATAAAAAAAAAGTAAATGAAATTCCTAGGTATAACAAAAAGATTAATTCTGAGACTTTTTTTCACGAAAAAGATTTAAGACAAAGTAGTATTTTATTCGCTGGTAAAGGTATTTCAAAAAAAGATCCTTATTTTTATCCAGCTTATGTAATGAATTATATTTTAGGAGGTGGAGGTTTTTTTTCTAGGCTTACAACTGAAATAAGAGAAAAAAAGGGATTAGTTTATTCCGTATATTCTTATTTGTATCGATATGATAAATATGATTTTTTTTCTGGTGGAGCTCAAACAAGTAATGAAAATGTTGATAAAGTTATCAAAATTATAAAAGACGAATTAAACAAAGTAAAAAATAAAGGTGTCACTGAAAAGGAATTAAATGATGCAAAAAACTATCTAATTAATTCATATGTTTTAAGATTAGATAGTAATAAGAAAGTTGCATCTATATTATTAAATACACAAATGGACGGTTTAGGTACAGATTTTTTTAAAAAAAGAAATGATTATATTAATTCAGTTTCTTTAGAAGATATTAAGGAAGTTGCTAAAAAGATTTTAGATGAAAAACAAATATTCTTTCTTATTATAGGAAATCCGTCTAATTTAAAAAATATAACTAAAATATAAACTATAAATATATTTTTTTTTGTTATGAAACATAATATTAATAATTGTTTTATAGATCCTGTCATAAACAAAGGTTTGTTTAATTCAAATTTTAAAAAAATAGATCTTATAATTGATAAAATAAAAAAATCTAAAGACCCGCTCTTATTGTCATTCTTAGATCAATTTAATAATTTTAAAAAAAAACAAATTAATGAAGTTGCTTTATATCATCAAAAAAAATTTAAAGATGTGATAGTTTTAGGAACAGGAGGATCAAGTAAGGCAGGAAGAACTTTTGTACAAATAGCTTATAGAACTTTTGGAAGAAATCCAAAATTTCCAAAAATTACTTTTTTAGAAAATATAGATTTTCAAGATTTTAATGATTTATTTAAAAAAATTAATTTAAAAAAAACTGGTGTAATTGTTATTTCAAAATCTGGTGAAACAAACGAAACATTAGTCCAATTTTTAATATTTTTATCAAAATATAATTTGAATTTTAAAAAAGGAGATATCAAAAAACATTTTACAGTAATAACTAAAAAAGAAAATAATTCATTAAGAAGTTTAGCAAAAAACTTCTCAATAAATGTTATTGATATTGATATTAATTTATCAGGAAGATTTTCAGCATTCTCACCAGTTGGACTTTTACCAGCTGCAATTTCTGGATTAAATATTAAAAAAATAATTGATGGAGCTTTATTTATATTAAGTGAATCTTTAAATAAAAAACAAAAAATTCCATTTGAAGGAGCCATTTTACATTATGTTGCTCAAAATTCTAAGATTAATATATCTGTTTTGTTAACATATACTGAACGTTTAAGAAATTTTGGCTATTGGCATGAGCAATTAATGGCAGAAAGTTTAGGAAAAAAAAACTTAGGTTTTACACCTATACATTCTATGGGAGCTACTGATCAACATTCATTATTACAATTATTTTTAGAAGGTCCTAAAGATAAGTTAATAACATTTGTTACTTTAAAAAAACAAAAAGATAAAATAAAAATTAGTAGTAGTTTAATTTCAAAGATAAAAAAATTATCTTTTTTAAAGAAGAAATCTTTAAATAAACTTTTAGATTTTGAAATGGATAAAGTTTGTAAAATGCTTAAAGATTACAAAAGACCTTTTAGAATAATTACACTTAAAAAATGCGATGAATTTGAAATAGGATGCTTGATGATGAATTTTATGTTAGAAACTATTACTTTAGCTTATTTAAATAATTTAAATCCCTTTGATCAACCAGCCATTGATAAAGGTAAATCAATTAATTTAAAATAGAATCTTATGCATGCTTTATTTTTGGTTGTTTTCTCAAATCTTTTAGGATTTGGAATTATAATTCCATTACTCCCTTATTATGCTGAAAAATTTGGTGCAGAGCCAAATGAAGTAACTTTATTAATGGCCAGTTATTCACTTATGCAACTTATTTTTAGTCCAATACTAGGTAGAATAAGCGACATTTATGGAAGAAAAAGAGTGTTAATTTTATGTTTAATTGGATCTGCAGCTTCTTATGCTTTTTTATTTTTAGCTAATAGTTTTGTATTAGTTTTACTTGCTAGATCTTTAGCGGGTATATTTGGATCAACCACTGCTATAGCAAATGCTTATGTTACTGAAACTACTTCACCTGAAAACAGATCAAAAGGAATGGGTTTAATAGGAGCTGCTTTTGGGTTAGGTTTAGTTTTTGGACCAGTTATAGGAGGTTTTTTTGGAGGAGGAGATATAAACAATATTGATTTTCAAACACCTTTTTTATTTGCTTTAATAGTATCTATAATCTCTTTTATTCTTGCTTATTTTTTATTAAATGAACCAAAAAAAAGAAATAAACAATTTATTTCTATGAACTTTTTTAATTCTTTCAAAGATCTTCTAGGCTTATTTAAAATCAATGCAATTTTATTTTTAACTACAGCCTTTTTTCTAGTTACATTTTCTTTTGCAGGTTTTGAAACAACTTTTGCCTTATGGACTGAAAGATCAATGGATTGGGCATCTAAACAAACAGGCTATGCTTTTACTTTTACTGCTTTATTAGTAGCAATTATACAAGGTATGTTGATAGGAAAATTAACTAAAGTTTTTGGTGAATTAAAACTTTTAATTATAAGTTGTTTTTTAATGTTAGTAGGTTTGTTTTTTATTACTTTATCAGTACAAAATTTATTTAATCTTATAATTGCTTTAAGTATTTTAGGTGTTTCAGTTGGATTAGGGAACCCGTCAATAAATAGTTTATTATCAAAAAATTTAAATAAAAAAATTATAGGATCTTCTTTTGGAGTTTTTCAATCTGTTGGTAGTTTAGCTAGAATATTAAGTCCATTAATAATGGGGAATTTTTTCTATTTTTTTGGAATTAATTCGCCATATAAACTGGGATCTTTTTTAATGTTTTTTTTACTTTTATTATTTATTTATTATTTTGTTTTTTTAAAAAAAAGTATAAAAACTTAATTTATTTTAATTTAACTAAAGTAAGCCCACTATTTCCATAATATTTTTCTTTAATTATTTCAAAGTCTTTTGGGATTGGTATTTTTTTTTTATTTGAATGTTCTAAAACAATTAAAGTTTTTTTTTTTATAATTTTAAAATCTAAAATTTTCTTTAGTGTTTTTTTAATAATTAAATTCATTTGATATGGGGGATCAATAAAAATTAAATCAAATTTTTCTTCTATTTTTTTTACTTTTCTTATGCTTCTTTTAATAATTTTTACATTTTCGTTAACTTTCAAATGATCTACGTTTTTATATAGTACACGCAAATTATCTCGAGATTTTTCGATAAATGTTACATTTTTAGCACCTCTTGATATTGCTTCTAAACCTAACGCCCCTGTTCCTGCAAATACGTCTAATATATTAAATCCTTCAAATTGATTTTCTCCATTCTTCCCATTAATTTTTAAATAACTTATAATAATATTAAATACAGATTCACGGATTTTGTCAGTTGTAGGTTTTATACCTTTTTGATTAAATTTTGTTAATTTTTTTCCTCTGAATTTTCCAGAAATTATTCTCATTTTATTTTTTTAAAATATTTGTTTACATTTATTTCTTTAATTTCATTTTTTTTAAGATTTTTTAATTGAATCGGACCATAACTTATTCTTTGTAATTTAATTACAAAATATTTAAAAAAACTCATTATTTTTCTAATTTCTCTATTTTTTCCTTCTACCAACTTCATTTTTATTATCGCAGTATCTTTATTTTTTTCTAATATACTAGTTTTTATACTTTTATATTTAATACCTTTAATTTTTATACCATTTTCTAAATTTCTTAATTTTTGTTTATCTATATTTCCTTTAATTTTTACTTTGTATTCTCTAGTAAATGAATTTTTTGGTAACTCAAGATATCTAGCTAAAGTTCCAGAGTTTGTAAGTAATAATAAACCTTCAGAATTAAAATCAAGTCTTCCTACAGTTACAACCCTAGGTAATTCCTTAGGTAAATCTTCAAAGATTGTTTTTCTACCTAAAGGGTCATAGTTAGTAGTTAATTTTCCAATTGGTTTATTATATTTCCATAATCTTATTTTTTTATCTAATTTTATTTTTTTATTATCAACTTTAATTAAATCTTCAGTGGTAGCTCTTTCTGGTACAGACTTAAGTACTTTATTATTTAGTTGAACTCTACCTTCTTTTATTAGTGTTTCTGCTTTTCTTCTAGAACATATTCCAGCATCAGCTATAAGCTTTGAAACTTTATAAGTTTTTTTCACTTTTTATTTTTGACAGGCCTTAATAAATGCTTTAAAAATTTTTTTATCGTAATTGCTTATAAAAAATTCAGGATGCCATTGAATTCCTAAAAAAAATTTATGACTATCTGATTCTATTCCTTCAATTATACCATCATCAGCTATTGCATTTATACTTAAATTTTTACCAACTTTTTTAACCGCTTGGTGATGAGCACTATTAACTTTAAATTCTTTTTTTTTTACAATTTTAAATAATTTACTTTTTAAATTTATTTTAACTTTATGACTAGCCTTATTTCTTGGTTCGGGCTGTTCATGTTTTATAAAAGTTTTTTTAATATGTTGAATAAGAGAGCCATTTGATGCAACATTTAAAAGTTGTTGACCTCCACAAATACCTAAAATCGGTTTATTTTTTTTTAAAGCAAGTTTAGCTATTTTAATTTCAAATTTTGTTCTTGGAATATCTAAATGGTTTACTTTTTTTTCTTTTTTTTCTCCATAAATTTTTGGATCAATATCAAAATCCCCTCCCGTAAGTAATATTCCATCAATTATATTAAAATAATGATTTGCTAACTCTGGTTTAGAGGGTAGCATCAAAGGAACCCCATTTGCACTTATAATACTATTAATATAATTTATTCGTACTGCGTACCATGGAAACTTTGAGTAGGTTTTATTTGATCCTGTATCAATTGAAATTCCAATAATAGGTTTTTTGTATTTTTTCATTTTTTTTATTTTATGTATTTATAATAGTTCTTAAATAATTTTTTTTGTAAAATTTTGTTACCAAATAAAAAAATAATAGATGAATTAAAAAAATTAGCTATAAAAGCAAAGAATAATAACGAAGTACCTATTTCTGCAATTATAGCTAAAAAAAACAAAATATTTTTTTCTGCTTATAATACATGCCATAAGACTAATAATCCATTAAACCATGCAGAAATGATTGTTATCAATCATGCATTAAAAGAAACAAAACAAAAATTTTTAAATGAATTTGATATTTATTCCTCTTTAGAACCATGCGCATTATGTGCTAGCGCAATATCCTTTTGTAGGATTAAAAGAATTTTTTTCTGCGCCTACGATAAAAAATTTGGCTCTATTATTAATGGTGCAAAAATATTTAAAATTAAAAATGCAATGTATAAGCCAAAAATATTTGGCGGTATAGAAGAAAAGTTTTTTTCTCAAATACTTAAAGATTTTTTTAAAAATAAAAGATAATTATTTTAATTTTTTTGCCCTATATCCAATATCTTTTCTAAAAAAACTATTTTTCCACTTTAATCTTCTTACAACTTCATAAACTTTTTTTTTTGCTATATTAAAATTTTTATTTTTTGAGGTTACTGATAAGACTCTACCTCCAGTTGCAATAATATTATTTTTTGTATCAAGACTTGTGCCAGAATGAAAAATTTTTGTATTCATATCTTCTTTTATTAAATTTAAATTTTTAATTATATTATTTTTTTTGTACTTACCTGGGTAGCCTTTATTAACCATAACAACGCTTAATGCATATTCTTTTTTCCATTTGATTATTGTTTTATTTAATTTTTTGTTTACACAGTTAATTAAAATTTTTAGTAAATCTGATTTTAATAAAAAAATTAAAGGCTGACATTCTGGGTCACCAAAACGAACATTATATTCAATTAAATAAATTTTTTCTTTAACTAACATTAGTCCAGCATAAAGAATTCCATTAAAATATATTTTTTCCTTATCTAATGCTTTAATTGTTGGCTCAATTATTTCTTTTTTAATTTTATTGGTAATATTTTTTTTTAAATATGGAAGAGGGCAATATGCTCCCATTCCTCCTGTATTTGGGCCTTTGTCTTTTTCATAAATTTTTTTATGATCTTGAGATAATAAAAGTGGAATATAGTTTTTTCCATCTACTAAAGATAAACAACTTATTTCTTCTCCTTCAAGATAATCTTCAATAACAACTTCTTTTCCAGAATTACCTAAATTCTTTTTTAACATTAA